>Ga0180732_1000205_pt1 | contig 56823 bp, 59 predicted proteins | sample KR11_01MetaG_FD_148674 | JGI IMG/M metagenome (GOLD analysis project Ga0180732, IMG submission 148674) | Groundwater microbial communities from the Olkiluoto Island deep subsurface site, Finland - KR11_0.1 MetaG | ecosystem: Environmental > Aquatic > Deep subsurface > Groundwater | place... | reverse complement strand
AAGGAAAATGTCTTTTCGGGTTCAACGACAGCCTGGTGTTCACGTCAAACAGGAGCGTGGAGGGAGATGTCTGGTAGATGCTGGGGATATCTCCCGCCGACGGGGCGAAATTATACAGTATTGTGCCGCCGGCGAAAAAATTAGCGCTGGGTTTGTATTCGATCCTTGTCCCCGCGAGGGTTTGTTCCTGTCCGCCGACAAAGGGATAATATTCATAGGATGCTTCAATAGACGAATCGTCTTTTATATCTTCTGTGTTGAGGAAGGTGATCCATCCTGAGTAGTAATCCAGCATATAGTCCCTGTCTTTGTCCAGGATTTTCCCGTCCATGGAGATCCTTTCGGAATCTTTGACGATACTGGGCCGCAGAAGGTAGGTGTTGAGCTTCACGCGGTATTCCGCGTAAACGGCGAAATGAAGCCTCTCGCCGTGACGGGAAGGGTCGTAGATGTCGCTGTAGTCGTAGCCCAGCTCGGCGCCGATGTCCTCAAAAGGCCTCTCCCGCGAGAATTCAATTATACCGAGGTCATAATCCACGGTGAAAGACGCGGATGAAAAATCCACATAACGGGTGCCGCCCGCGGCGGTTTCGCTGTTGGAATTGTCCAGTATTTTTATGACGAATTTCTCTCCGAGCGAGTCGCGTATTATGTTGGTCGCTCCGAGGGAATAGCGGTTCTTTATCTCATAATGATCTTCAGCGGGCGAGGAGCGTCCGGCCCGGCCGCCGTCGTCTTTGATCACCGTTTTGTATCCCCCCGCATTGTATGAGGAAAATTGGTTTCCGTCGGTGTCCGTCCAGTCGCAGGCGATAACGGCGTCTTTTGATACGGATTTATAGAATGTGACAATACCGCGTGAATGGTCCACAATGTAATCTATGCCGGGTTTGAGGAGGTCAAAATTCCCCGTGAAGGTCTGCGTGGACCACATGACCGTCATGGGCTGTGTTATCCCGACGAGGTTGTTTTCTCCTATCCTGTCATCCAGCCAGATCTTTACGGAGCCTCTGGTCAGCGGCAGAGAGGCCGTTGAATTATAGATCTCGTAGTATTTCCGGCTCATATAAGAGGCGTCATTGATTATGGGTTTTCTGAATTCCGTTGACCCTGTGAAGCGTTTTATCTCGTTCAGCCCTTTCGTCTGGGATCCGACAAAATAAAGCGATAAACTTTTGTATTTCGCCGAACCCATAAAACCGAACAGGTTTTTGTCCAGTCCGGCTTTTCCCGAATAGCCGACGAATTCCGTTCCGGGCAGTGACAGGGTGATGTCTCCGAATTCCACCTTCTGGACGATCTCATCGGGGTCGCCGGTATATTTGATCTGGATGTTGCGCCTGTTGAGGTCGCCCTGGTTGTCATCGTAGTTTATATCCACGTTTATTTTCCGCCCGACTTTTCCTTTTATCTTGATCTGCAGCTGCTGGTCCATGCTCATGTCAAAGCCGTCAGTTCCGCCGGCGCTGACGGTTCTTTTGGATGCGTCCTTTTCCTTGTAAAACACTTTTCCGAATTTCATTGAGATGGATTTTCGGCCCGCCACGGCGAGTTCTCCGCCGCTTTCCGCCGGCAGGTCTATATCAAATGACGCTTTGGGGAGGATGGCCCCCGCGGGTTCAGCCGCCTTGTCTTTTTCCGGAGCCGTTTCTTCAGCTATTTTTTCAAAGCTTTTTTCCTCAAAGTCATATTCCTCTTTCTGACGCCTTATTTCCTGCCAGAGCTCATGATTAAAAGGCAGTTCCTCGGCCCGGGCGGCATTAAAGGGGAGTGTCAGGCACAGCGCGGCTGCGCAGAAGAGCGGCGAAAATTTCAAAACATGCCTGTTCATAGAATTACATTTATGCTCCATAATACAATTTTAGTAGGAAATCAGCGGGATTTCAACAAATTCTGAGTATTATAATAAAAAAAGCCCCTTTATGCGAGGGGGTCAGACCTGACCCCAAGCTATTGACAAAGACAGCTTCATAAAGATACAATTCAAAGGTGTGAAAGCTATTAAAATAAGCGGAAGCGCGGGATTTTTGTCCGCGGCGGGCAGGCCCGGCGGTTGGCTGGTTTCGGAAGACGGCCAGGGCGAGAGTGAATACATATTGATGATTTTCTGCATGACCGTGGCGGTGTTTGGTTTGAAGATGTTTAATTTCGTTTTGAATAAGGCGTATTTAGACGCCATGAACAGTATAAGAAAATGGTGAGAAATATTAATTTTTCCGCGCGTAAGTCCCGGTTCCGGCTGTTTTTTTCCGGCAGCGGTGGTCAGGCAATGACTGAGTATATTTTAATGATGTTTCTCGTCGTTCTTTCCGCCGCGCAGGTGCTGCGGGCCTTCGGTTTGTGTCTGGATATAGCGCTTATACAGTCGGCGAGAAAGCTCGGCGGTTTTGGAGGCACGATAAAATGAAAAAATCGGTTTTTGTCCGGAAATTGAGAAGCGGCCGCGCGGCGGGTATGACAGAATACATCCTCATTGTTTTTTTGATAGCGCTTCTCGGATATCTTGCCGTGCAGCAATACGGCAAAACGGTTTGCGGCAGGTTTTTGGGCGCGGGCAATAAAGTTGAATCCGCGTGGGGTGACTGAAAGATTGTAAATTGTTGAAAGGGTATCCGGCATTCATAAAAATAATGCGCGGATCCACAGGAGGTTGTTATGAATTTTTTGAGAGATGAAAGAGGGCAGGGCATGACAGAGTACATTCTTTTGGTTTTCCTTATCGCCCTTCTGGCCTACGCGATGGTTCAGGTCTTCGGCAACACCGTTAAGAACGCGTTCAACTCCGGCGCATCAAAACTGAGAAACGCCGCGAGATAACAATTAACTGATGCAAGCCCTTAAAGGGCGGGGTACGCAAGGCCGCGGTCTGTCGCGTTTTCTGCGGACATTGGCTGGCGATGAAAGCGGTCAGGGCATGACCGAGTATATCCTGCTCATTTTTCTTATTGCTCTTGCGTGCATATGGGGTATAAGAATGTACGGCGGCAAGATCAAGAAGGGTTACAGCAGGGGCGCCGAGACATTGGGAAATATCGCGAGGTAAAGCGCCCGTGGAAAAATCCTTCGCCGCCGCCCCCGTCGCCCGGCTCCGTTCGGGGCAGGCGATGACGGAATATGTCATGGCTCTTTTTCTCTGCGCCATGTTTGCCGTCGGCACCTTCAAAACTTATCAGTACGCCATGCGCGTGCATTACAACAGGGTGGCCAAGGCCCGCACGGGTTCCACCGGTATGAGGCCGTGAAAAACAAATCAAAAAAAGGCCAGTCCCTCGTCGAGGTTATTATGGTATTCCCCATACTTGTGACGCTGCTGTTCGGAATAATGCAGCTGGCCATGATAGCCGAAACGATGTTTGTCCTTAACGACGCCGCTAATTCCGCCGCGCGCGCGGCTTCCGTCGGAAGGTCCGCGAATCTCGCCGCCGCCTATGTCGTGCAGAAAACCATCGGCCTGACCAGTTACGGTTATTTCGGGGGCGTCACAACGAACAACAGCACCGTCAATTCCCGCCGTCCGGTGGGAATTCCCGGCACGATAGCTTCCTCCAGCCAGAGGAGAATCAAAATAGTGGAATGCACTGTGAGATATTTTTTCAAACCCATGTTCATGACAACGGCCGTAATACCTCTGTCCGCCTCGGCGCGGGCCATGGTGCATGAGCTTCCGGAGGGCGTTGAATGAAAAAAGAAAGCGGACAGGCCATAGTTCTTACGGCGCTGACGATGCTGGTGATGTGCCTCTTCACATTCATGGTCATAAACACCGGCGTTGTGTTTTACCGCAGGATACAGATGCAGAACGCCGCCGACTGCGCGGCTCTGAGCTCCACGAGAATTCTGGCCCGTTCGCTGAATGTGGTTGCAAACACAAATAACGTCATAGGCATAGAGCAGGTTCCCTGCGTCGGAGGTTTTTTGCCGATGCTATTTGGTACGCTCTCGCCTATGATGATGAAGAATATGAAAAGCGCGTATGAGTCGCTCCGCTCGATTGAAACAGCCTGGGTGAGAGCGGGCGCCGGACAGGCGGCGGCGATGGGATATCATGTGGCGAAACTGAACGGCGCCAAGGCGGGAATACCGACGGGTTCTTTTTCTCTCAAACTCAAAGGGCGGAAAATAAAAGTTCTGTTCTGGAAATGCATCAAAATTCCCACTCCATGGGGGACGATAGAGATACCCATACCTCAGGGAACAAAGACCTATAACCCCGCTTATTACAGACGGTCGTGGGCGACAGATGAGCAGAAAGCCCAGCCGACGCACAAAATAAAATGGCGCGTGTATAAGGACGCCTACCAGCCGTTTGCGGGTTCTCTCTTCGGCAATTTGTCAGCGGCAAAACCGACATGGGCTTCGGCTCAGGCAAAAGTCTTTTACGACTGTAGAAAAAATTACGGGCTTCATTACGGCGGATTTCCGCGTTCACGGAACGCCTCACTGATGGAAAAAATATTTATTCCACAGCCGATATCCGCCTTGAATCCCGCCCAGTTCAACGCATATCTCATACCCTACGGGGTGAGCTATCTGCACTGATGAAAAAGAATTTGAAATCACCTCGTGCTGGCCAGGCGATGGCGGAGATGGTGATATGCCTCATTGTCCTGCCTCTTTTCATAACAGCCATCGTCCGCTTCGGCCAGACTTTGATAATCCAGCAACGGCTTCTTATGGCGGCGAAACACGGCGCGATTCTCAGATCCACCAATCTGGTGGCTGACACTTATGTAAGAGGCGAGGTATTACACTTCCTCGACAGGGGTACACCCAAACTGGAAAGAAGCAGGATAACAATATCTCTGGCGAAAACGAGCTATTTCGGAAACCCCATATCCCATGTCACCGTGGGTTATAGAATAAGGGTGCCGAAATTCAGTAAAAGTTTTTTTCAGCCGTTTTCCACCGAAGAGATCACGCTCAGGGAAGAGGCCTACTGCGCTGATTTCAGGCGTTTGTCAGGAACGCCATATCTGCCCGATATTTAAATCCCCTGCCGTTTTTTTCTTTTATAGATCACAGAAATTTCGTCAGACCGCAGTAATTTCCAGTCCTCTGAATTGCCGAGGTAAAAGGATAAAGGGGCATTTTTTTCCCAGAGAATAAAATCAAAATTGTTTTTTTCAAGAAATTCGCGTGGATCTTTCATAAGTTCGGTTGACTGAAAAAAATCCTCAAGGAATCCGCCGGGGTAGAAATCGGCTCTGCCGTCTATGAAAACTTTTATGCCGCTGTATATAAGATAGCCGCCCCAGTGATAGGGATGCAGAAGGCGCGACGGTTTGAGCGTGACGATCTCTTCGGCGGCTTTTCCCGGCAGTTCGTTATCCTGAAGATATCCGCCGCGAAAATTTTTATTAAATGTCATGACAATCAGTACAGCCGCCAGGGCGACGAGGAAATAATTCAAGGCGCCTAATGGTTTTGATTTTATAACACCCTGCGAAGTTTTATCGGAAACCCGCTTCAAAAACGCCTCCAGCCAAAGCGCCATGTGCCTGGAGGCGGCGGGGGATGTCACGATTATGAAAAGGGGTATGTTCCTCGCGGAGTAAAGCGCGCCCGCCAGAAATGAAAAATAAAGAAACATATCCCGCGCCGCCGGTTTTTCCGGCGAGAAAATAAAAGAGAGCAGCGTTGCCGCGGCAAAAATGATAAGAGCTTTTCCGTGGATGGAGTGAAAGTCGGGGCTCATCCATTCCATTATGTAGCTCATGTGCGTGTGCGTGGAGCCGTAAAGATATTTGAAGGGATGGAGCGCTGCCCTTATGCCGTAGGGATTGAGCAGGAGCGCCGCCGCGGCTATGAGAGCTACATAGCCGAGAGAGGATACTTTCCGCAGGCGTATTGTCTCTTCCGAGGCGAAAACGGCCAGCACGACGGCGCCGATGATGAACATCCCGTGCAGGTTGATCCATAAGACAAAAAGAAAAGGTACGGCGCGGATGTGGCGGGATTTCCCCCCGTACAAGATCAGGATCAGCGCGGCCAGCAGAAAAAAAGAAAATATCCATGGCCTCGCCGAATAAGTCAGGGATGATGCCGCCGCGCCCAGGGCGCTGACAAAAACAGAGATCTCAAAGGATGAACTCAGTTTCAGGCAGGTGAGAAAAACCATAAAAAAAGCGCCTGTTATAAAGGCCGCTTTAAGCAGTATGATGCCGGCGAAACCAGCGGTTTTGAAAACAGCGTGAAATATGAGCTGCGACAGCCATTCGTGATCCAGCCACTTTCCGCCCCCGTGTGTCCATGAATAAGTGTCCTGAGCCGGCGCTCCGGAAGCGGCGATTATTTCTCCCGTTTTCAGATGCCAGAAGAAATCGGGGTCGGATATTTTCGTGAGATTGAGGATAAAAACGATGCTCAGAAGAAACACGATCAAAACAGTTCTGATATTAAATTTCCCACGCATATCCGCAATGATAATTTAATTGAAGTTTCTTTGCAATGCCGAACGCTTTAACTAAGTATTAAAAGGCACCTCTTGCATATTGATATAAGTCCGCTCATATTATACAATCAAGAACGCGTTCTGAAAGACGAAGGGGAGGGGGCAATATGCAAAATAGGAAAGTTATTCTGATAGCCGCTGTTTTCGGGCTTATGGCTGTTCTGCTGGTTCAGACTTTTCTGAGCAGTGTGGAGAAAAAATACAAGGTCGGCTCCGAGCCGGTAAATGTTCTTGTCGCCAAGGGCTATATTTCCGAGGGCACGCTCATCACAGAATACATGGTGGATATAAAAAGAATACCGCGCAACTTCGTTCAGCCCGGCGCTGTCACTTCGGTCAAACAGCTCATGAACGAACAGGGGATGTATGTCAACGCGACGCTCGTTCCGATACTTGAGGGTGAGCAGGTGACCTCGACCAAACTTGTGCAGCCGGGCAAGGAAACGGGCATGTCCATCGTTATACCTGAAGGATACAGGGCTGTTTCGGTGGCGGTCAACGATATAACGGGCGTGGCGCGGCTCATCAAACCCGGGGACAGGGTTGATGTTATAGGCACATCCGAATTCACGGTGAAACACCGTCCAATAGTCAGGTCTTTTACCGCGTTTCAGAATGTCCTCGTCCTCGCCTATAATCAGAACATCATGGGCACTGTTATAGCGCCCGAGAAGAAAGAGGGCCAGGGTATGGGCGAGATGCCGCAGGAAGATCAGCAGGAAAAGATCCCGACGGTGACGCTCGCTCTCACACCCGACCAGGCGCAGAAAATAACGCATCTGGCCAAGATCGGCGAAATACAGTTGTCACTGCGCCCGATAGGCGAGAAGGCCACGCCGGGTCTTTCTGTGATAGACACGGACGATCTGCTGAGAAACTGATGGGCCAAGGGCGGGTTATAACCATTGTCGGCGCCAAAGGGGGCGTTGGCCAGACGACATTCGCGTGCAATATCGCGCTCGCCCTCCACAACCTCGGAAAGAAAACGGTTCTTCTTGATTTTAACGCCGGACTTCTCGGCGAACTGGCGCTGCTCCTTCAGATGCACACGGATAAAACGCTCATCCAGATCCTGCCTGTTTTAAGTCAGCTGAACGCCGATATGATGCAGGGCTTTGTCTCAAAGCACTCGAGCGGTCTGGATTTTTTGAGCTGCGCGGCCGAGAAAAAAGAAACGATCCAGATCCGGCCATCCCACATATCCAAGATACTGGATTCCTTTCACAATTCCTATGATTTCGTTGTTGTGAATCTCGGCCGGGGTTTTACTGATGTGCAGATAGCCGCGTATGATTCGAGCGACCTCGTTTTTCTTCTTTTCACGCCGGAGCTCCTTTCTCTTTTTCACGCGAAAAAGATCATCAGCGGTTTCATAGAAAATCATTTTCCCCCCCAGATGGTCAAACCCTTGCTCAACAAGAGCGGACTCAAGAGTGCCCTGTCCGAGGCGCAGATCAGGGATTATCTGAAACAGGATATTTTCTGGGATCTGCCTTTTGAATCCGAAACGCTTTTTGAATCCATCAATAAGGGCGTGCCGGCCGTCGTGAATTCGCCCAAATCCCTTTTCAGTAGAAAAATCGTACAGCTCGCCCAGAACCTCAGCTTCGCGGAGGATGAGGAGGAGAAAGGGAGGGGCATCTTCGCGGGACTCCGCCAGATGCTCTCAAACGCCCGCCGGGATTATTCCCGCGCGGAAGCGGAAGCGGAGGACGCGCGTCCCGCCGTCATACCCGGCGCTGAAAATGTCTATGAGAAACTTAAGGAAAACATATACCGTAAACTGGTGGAAAGGATCAAGGAAAAGCAGATAGATGTCGCCGCGATCAAAACGAAACACCAGGAGGAAAAAGCCAGAAGCGACATTGAGAAAGAAATAGAAGCCATACTCGCCAGCGAGGGTAAGGGCCTTTCCGAAAGAGTGGACAGGATACGCCTGTCCAAGGAGATAATGGACAGGGCGCTGGGGCTGGGGCCCATTGAGGATCTGCTGAAAGACCCTTCCATCACCGAGGTGATGGTCAACGGCATGGATAGGATATATGTGGAAAGAAAGGGCAAGATATCTCTCACGAACAAGCGTTTTTCGTCGCATGACGAGCTCATGAATATTATTCAGCGCATTGTTGTGCCTCTGGGCCGGCGTATTGACGAGGCCTCTCCCATGGTGGACGCGCGCCTGGCCGACGGCAGCCGCGTAAATGTTATCATCCCGCCGCTTTCTCTGGTGGGCCCGACGATCACGATAAGGAAGTTTGAAAAGGAGAGTTTTACTTTTTCAAATCTCATTCACATGGGGGCCATCACCGCGGAGATCGTGGAGTTTTTGCGGGTGTGCGTGCTGCTCCGAAAAAACATAATAATATCCGGCGGGACCGGCACCGGAAAAACCACCATACTCAATATTGTTTCCGGTTTCATACCCAAAACGGAAAGGATCGTCACGATAGAGGACGCGGCGGAATTGCGTCTGCCGCAGGATCATGTCGTTTCTCTGGAGTCCCGCCCGCCTAACATAGAGGGGAAAGGCGCTGTCGAGATCAGGAATCTGGTTATCAATTCGCTCAGAATGCGGCCTGACAGGATAGTGATAGGGGAGTGCCGCGGCGGCGAGGCGCTGGATATGCTCCAGGCGATGAACACCGGCCACGACGGTTCACTGACCACCATACACTCTAACAACCCGAGGGATTGTCTTTCAAGGCTGGAAACGCTTGTGCTTATGTCGGGGATGGATCTCCCCGTGACGGCCATTCGTGAGCAGATCGTAGCCGCGGTGAACATCGTCGTGCAGCTGAGCAGATTCTCCGACGGCTCAAGGAAAGTCACTCACATCTGCGAGGTGACGGGCAAAGAGCAGAACAGCATAGTGATGAGCACTCTCTTTAAATTCACCCAGACGGGCATAGGCGAGAAGGGCAGGGTGGAAGGCCGCTTCTCCCCGACGGGAGTGATGCCCACATTCATAAATGAGATAAAATCAAAGGGGATTGCCCTTGACCTGGGCATATTTAAAGAAGGGGGGGCTGAAAATGCGTAAACACTTTTTTTTCCTGATTTTGACCGGGGCGGTTTTTGCCGTTTCCGGATGCGGCGATCAGAAGATCGTTTTTAACGGAGAAATACACAGAGGCGAAATAACTTATCAGTATCAGATAGCGGGAGACACGAATACGGAAGTCGTGGAAGTGCTCGTTGATTATGGCGGATGGGAGGGCGCCTGCGTCAAGGAAATAAGCCACCCCGAAGTCGCCTACGCCTCTAATGTCAGTGGTAAACAAGGCCAATACCGGCTTGAGATAAAGGTGCCGCGAAAACTCGGTTTTCCGAGCGCCGACACCTACACTCTTCAGGCCTGGGCGCCGTCGGGGGCGTTGCCGGGGGAAACTTCATCCAGAAATGAAAAAATTTCAAATTATGCCAGCGCCCGCCCCGGCGAGAATGTCTATGTGAGGCCTTTCCTGCTTGTTTATCACACATTTGAGGAAACCGGCGGCGAATAAATGTTTATAATCCTCCTGAAAACTTTGATCTCACTGGCGCTTTTCGCCGGCATATATTTTATCGTCACGGCGGTTGCTGATGAGATCGAAAGGAAAAAAGAGAAAGAAAAAGAAAACGGAGGGGTTAAAAAAAAGATACTTGATTTGGACGATCTGTTCTCGGCCTTTGAAAAAGATCCCGGTTCAAAAAAAGCGAAAGTCATCAAGTTTTCCTTCGCCGGAGCTTTTTTTGTCATCTTTCTCGCGCTCTCGGGCAAAATGCTCATATCGCTGGCGCTGGGGGTTGCGGGTTTTTTCGCGCCGAAATTTCTCTCGGATCTGAACAAAGAAAAAAAAGCGAAACGGATCGACGACCAGCTCGCCGACGGGCTGGTGCTCATAGCCAATTCGCTCAAGGCCGGCATGAGTTTTCCCCAGACTATTGAGGTGATGTCCAGGCAGGGTAACCCTCCGCTTTCGGATGAGTTCGGCATTGTCGGGCGTGAGGTGAAAATAGGCGTTTCCATGGAACAGTCTCTTTTTAACTTCGTGCACAGATGGCCGGGCATCGTCAATCTGCGCATCGCCGTCATAGCGATAAACATCGCCCAGGAGGTGGGCGGAAATCTTTCGGAGACGCTTTCCCGTCTGAGCGATACCATGAGAAAAAGAAAGGAGATACAGGGCAAGATAGACTCCCTTACAACGCAGGGAAAACTTTCGGGCGTTATCACGGCCTTAATGCCGTTCGCTCTTTTCGCGGCTATTTCATGGATGTCGCCGGACATGATGGCCCCGATGATAAACACCGCGCTGGGAAACCTTATGCTGGTCGTGATACTCGCTCTGATAGCCGCGGGTTTTGTGATAATCCAGAAGATCGTGAATATAGACATATGAAGAAGGGGAAAAATCTGTGAATATAGCGATTCTTGCGTCCGTGTTTTTTACGGTTTTCTTCGTCATCCTTGCCGCCGCCGGCGGAAAAAAGGAAGACGATCTGATGAGCCGTCTTGACCTTTCGCAGCAAAAGGATTCCTCAAAACCGAAGCTGCAGCTGAGTAAGGTCATCATAGGGGGCTTAACCTCCCGCATAAGCGCTCTCAAATATTCGTGGCTTGTGAAATACAGGGACGATGTGCGGCAGAAGCTCAATCAGGCGGGCAATCCCGCGGAGCTGACCCCCGACGGTTTTATAACGCTGGTGCTCGTCAGCATCATCGGCATGATACTTCTTGAGGTGCTTTTTCTTAAAAAAATAAATATTGTCGCCTTCGGCATTTTCGGTATTATGGGATATTTTCTGCCGAACGCGTCGCTTAAAAACATGATAACGAAAAGGCATCATTCCATACTCAGGGAACTGCCCAACATCCTCGATCTTCTGACACTTTCCATGGAGGCGGGCATAGATTTCAACGCCGCGGTGAACAAGGTGATATCAAAATCCGAGAAATCGCCTCTGACCGACGAGCTGCGCCTTATGCAGCAGGGGCTTCGTCTGGGGCAGTCAAGGAAAGAATCAATGACCGAGATGTCCAAAAGGGTGTCTCTGGACGCGCTGACTTCTGTCATATCGGCGATAATACAGGCGGATAATCTCGGGGCCAGTCTCGGCCCGGTTTTGAGGGTGCAGTCGGAACAGATGCGCATAGAGCGTTTTCAGCTCGCCGAGAAGCTCGCTCATCAGGCGCCGGTCAAGATGCTGTTCCCTCTGATGTTTTTCATATTTCCTTCCATTGTTATAATGCTTTTCGGGCCGCTGGCTTTGAAATTCATGGGCGGCGTTTTCGGGGGTGTTTTCTGATGGGAAAAAGGGGTTGATTTATGAACGATAAAAAAACGGAAGAACGCAGGATACGGCCGCCCAGGATAGGTATTGTGACACAGCTTGTTTTAAAATCCATGATTTTTTCCACTTTTTTACTGGCGGCGATATGTTTCTTTATTTTTAAATACCAGAAAAGCGCGCTCATAGAAAACGTCATTCAGAAAAACGCGCTGATGGTGTCCACCTACGCTTCTTTTATGTCCGACGCGAAGCAGATGAACGACGATCTTGTCATAGTGGATTACATAGAGCGCATGAAACGTTCCCCGATGGTGCGTTATATCATGGTTCTGGATGACCGCAGCAGGGTTGTTTTTCATTCTGACATGAGGAAGATAGGCAAAACATATCAGGACGCGGAATCGCTCCGGGCGGTGACTTCCGAGGATCCGGTGACGCAGGAGGTTTTTTCCGAGGGTGAGAGCTTAATGGATTTTTCCGCGCCCATACTGGTCGATCACAAAAAGGCGGCGACGCTGCGCGCGGGTTTCTCCCGGTCGAGCATAGACGCGGGTATAGAAGACATAAAGGAAAATCTCAGCGTTGTGGCCGTGGGGGGGCTTATAATAGTGATCGTCGGCTCGTTTATAATCAATTCGGGCATAGGCGTGGATATAAATCATCTGAAGAATGCCGCCCGTGAAGTGTCCCGCGGCGAACTGCCGGAGACCATAAATGTATCGGGCTCCGGGGAGATAGGGTATCTGGCCAGGGTTCTGGAGAGGATGTTTGAGAAATTCAAGCGGGATCTTTCGGATATTGAAACCCAGAAAAAAGAACTCCGCAAAAATTACGATTTCTTTATTCAGAATCTCGCGGCATTCATCGACGAGGGCATAATAATCATGGACAGCGATAATAAAATAATATTCGCTAATGAGGCGTCAGGGAAAACAGCGGGTTTTTCCGTGCTGGGATGTATGGGGAAACACATGCTCGAGCTCATCAAAAACGCCGAGCTCATAGAGTTCCTGAACCATTGTTCTCAAAACCCCAATGTCGCCGCGATGAGGGAGATACTGTCACTGAACTGCACGGCCGTCGCTGAGGTGGTGAAGGAAATAAGCACGGGCAAAGCGCTCGGCACGGTGGTGCAGTTAAAAAACCTGAAAATTTGAAAAAGGCGCTGAATCTGAACCCGCGGTTCCGGAGTATATTTTTACCGCTTGTTTTGTTTGTCTCCGGCGTAAACGCTTTTTTTATTCCCTCTTCCGAGGATGCCGGAAGCATTGACGCTTATCTTCGCGGCGGGATAGGCGCGCGCCATCTGGCCATGGGCAGGACAGGCGTTTCTTATGTCTCCGGGGCCGAGACGATGTACTGGAATCCGGCGTCTCTCGCCGGGCTTTCCGCTTTTGAGGGAATGCTGTCCTATAATATGCTTTTTGCCGACACTTATGAATTTTTCGCGGGAGAGATAATCCCGACGCAATGGTGGGGTAATTTTGGCGTGGGTATGCTGCGCATGGGGGTGGGGGATGTCGAGGGCTGGAACTCGCAGAATCTTTCAACAGGTAAAATAGAAAACGAAACTTCGGCTTATTTTGTTTCCTACGGCAATTCCGCTTACGCGAGTCCCCTTGAACTGGGGGCCACTCTGAAAATAGTGCATCACAATGTGGCGGGTTACGCGGATAAGGGCTTCGGTTTTGACGCCGGGGCCAGATACACTTTTTTCAGCCGCTCCATCAGCGTCGGCGCGGTTTACCGGAATCTCATGGGACCGTCGATAACGCTCATAAACTGTAAGGAAACATATCCGCCTTCTCTGGCGCTGGGCGTTTCCGCCAATAGAGGGTATTTCCTGCTTTCCGCAGACGCTGCCTTAAGCAGCGGTGAAAACATCAAACTGTCGGCGGGGACCGAATACAGCAGGTACGCTCCCTTCTTTTTCCGGGCCGGCATAAATGAAACGGAACTGAGTTCGGGTTTCGGATATGAGTTCAAAGGATGGAAATTCAATTACGCTTATGCTCTGCACAGCGCCTGGGATGAAAATCTGGGCTCTTCCCACCGCATTGACCTGAGCCGCACTTTTTCGGGGGATCTTCAGAAATTCAAGGCCGGCGCCAATAAGGACGTGACCCGCGCTTTCAAAAAAGCCCGCCGTTGGGCGAGAAAAGGGAAATTGTTTTATGCCGTTGACGCGGCACGGGATACGCTTGAGCTTGATAACCAGCATGAGGAAGCCGCTTTGCTCATACGAGGTATGTATAACGACAGCAAGAGCGGTATTGATTCGGGGAAAATAACAAGATTTGAGGATGTGTCATATTCCCGCGGCCTTATCGCCTACATAGACAACGATCTTCCCTCGGCGCTCAATTATTTGAAGCAGAATCTCAATCTTGTGGTCGCCAACAACGAGGCCCGCGATACCGTGGATAAAATAAATGCCGCTATTCTGAAAAAACGCCGTGAGGCGGAAGCGCGCGAGAAATTTCAAAAAATAGACCAGTATATGAATGACGGTATTTATCTGTATTCCATAGAGGAATATGTTTCCGCCGCGGAAAAATTCACTCTTCTGCTCGAGCTCGCGCCGGACAACGCGGACGCCGCGCGTTATCTGGCGCTTTGCCGGAGCGCCATACAGGAGCTGGAAGAGAAGAGCAGGCCCGCGCCCGCGCCGCGGCCCGTGAAAAAGGAGCCGCCTCCGGTTGAGAAAAAGAAACCGGAGCTCAAATTTGAGGTTGACCCCGAAAAGGCGGAAGCTCTTTATAATGACGGCCTTGTGGAATATTCGCTCGGGAGGATCAAAAACGCCCTCCATTACTGGGAGATGGCGATAAAGTACGACCCCAAGAACAAAAAAATAAAAAAAGCTATCATCAACGCTGAGAAAAAACTGAAATGAAGGAGAGGGAAGAATGAAGAAAATATTACTGACGGCGCTCCTGGCCGCCGCCTTTATCGTGCAGGACGCGCATTCGTCGGGCGAGTCCCGGAAATCAAATAAGCTTTATAAAGCGGCCAGGGCGGATATTAAAAATGGCCTTTATCTGACGGCTTATGACAAACTCTCCGAAGCCTACTGGCTCGACCCCTTCAACGACGGGGCCTTGAAAGAAATGGACAGGATCACGAAATCCTTTAAGAAAAATCTCGCCGAATGGTGCGAATATGATTTTGAACAGAAGTCATACGGCTCCGGTTTTCTTTTTTATACGCAGGGCGATTATAAAAACGCCGTCAAGGAATGGGAAAAAGTGCTCATGGTGAAGGAGAACAGGGAGGTGCGGGATTACTACGAATATATCTCAGGGGAACTGAAAAAAGGCATGGAAAAAGAAAAGCTGTTATACGGCGGCAAGGCGAAGCTGGACAGGGAAAATGCCGAGAAACTCAAAGAGGAAGAAAAGGACAAGAAAAAGGCCGTGAAGAAAGACCCCCCTCCCGCGCCGAAATCCCCTCCCAAAGCCGCCCCGTCGGCGGCGCCTAAGACGCAGGAGCCGAAAATAGATAAGGCCAAAGCCGAGAAATATTATAACGAAGGGCTCCAGCAGTACAGCCAGGGCTATCTGAAACTTGCCGCGGCGAGCTGGAAAAATACGCTGAAATATAATCCCGGGCACACCAGAGCCCAAAGGGCGCTCACCAGAGCCGAGAAGATGCTGAAAACAAATGAATAACCTTATTCTTTCGGATATCGCCTCAAACTTGCGGGCGGAGGATTATGCGCTTATTGTTTTTACGCTTGCAGCGGCCGCCACCGACGCGTGGAGGAAGAAAATATACAACTGGGCCACGCTTCCCGCTTTTATAGCGGGCGTAACCCTTGCGGCGTTTTCCGGCGGCTGGAAAGGTCTGGGCTTTTCTCTCCTGGGAGCGTTCGCGGGCTTTATAATCCTTTATTTTTTCTGGGCGGCCGGCGGGATGGGCGCTGGGGATGTGAAATTCCTGATGGCGGTCGGCGCTATAAAAGGGCCGATCTTTGTTTTCAAATCGGCTCTTTGCGGAATTTTCGTGGCGGGGATAGTGACGGTGATATGGATGCTGGCCAGAGGCGTTTTTTTTAAAAGCATTAAGAATGTCCTTATCCCTTTTTACACATCTTTTGTGTCGGGCTTCAGCGTCTCTCCCATGCCGCGGACGACGAGCCCGGCTCTTCCTTTCGGTTTTTATCTGGCGATAGGTGTGATGGGATACTGGCTGTACGGGGCGCTATGAAAAAAATCAAAAAAGCAATGAGCATTTTATCCGGAAGAAAGAATTCCATTTTATTCACAAAAAAAGAGAGAGAAAAGGAAAAAAAATATTTACGGAGTTTGAGTTTTGAAAAAAGCGCGGCCATCGTGGAGAATTTAATCACGTGCAGATTGGGCAGGGATATTCTTGAGGCTAATAAAAAATGGAACAAAAAATAAAAAAGAAAGAAGGACTGGATTACCTGTTCGGGGAAATTTGTTCTATTTTGAAAAAAAATAAAATCCCGTATTTAGTGATAGGGGGACTCGCTGCGGGTGTCTTGGGAAAACCGCGTTTTACGGAAGACGCTGATTTTTTAATTTTTATACCGCGTTCAAAGGCGAAAAAACTTTTGAAAACGCTGAGGGGGCAGGGTTTTAATTTTGACAGGAAAGAGGCGGAGAACACAATTATTGCCAGAGGGGTTTTTAGAGTTTCCCTGGGGGCGTATCACGCTGATTTTATCATCAACACAATTAAGATAGGAAAGGCGGCGCTTAAAAGAGCTTTTGATGTGAAATTGTTCGGTAAAAAAGTGAAATTCCCATCGCCGGAGGATTTAATTTTATTTAAATTGATCGCCGGGCGTGAGCTTGATATAATGGACGCCAAAAACATTTATTTTAGGCACCGTGATAAAATTGATGAACAGTATCTGATTAAATCAGCGCAGCAGATTTGCGATGAAATTGAAGATATGGGCGTTTGGAAACGCCTGCAGAAATTATTGAAAGAGAAGTTATGAACAAGCCGAACACGCCCTCCATCCCTGCGCTACGGGGCTTGCTTTTTACGGTTATTGTTTGTTTTTTATTTTTCTTTTTTCATGTTCCGTTTCTGCATGCCGACTGGGCAGTCCACATCGTCATCAGCGAAATGGCCACAACGGGCACTAACGGCGCCAAAGATGAATTTGTGGAGCTTTATAATCCTACGGCAAATGCTATTGATATAGGTAATTCTGCGAGTGGCTATAAACTACGCTATCGCTCAGTAACCAGTGGCAATTGGGCTTCAGGTGGACTTATTTCGACGGCTACTGCCAGTAAGACAGTGCATATTGCTCCGTACAGCTACTATCTTATAGGTAAAACTGATGCAGGCGGCTATGATGGCGGCGATGCTGACATTCTCACTAACTGGACTTTTTTTGGTGCGGGAATGCCTGATTCCGGAGGGACAATAGAAATTCGTGATACCAGGAATGATGAAGTAATTGATAAACTTGCCTGGGGCACGGGTGATCTGGATCCAGAAACTACCGCCGCGCCGGAGCATCAAAGCACACAGCCCAACGGCAGTATCGAGCGTAAAGCCTCAAGCGGTTCTACGCAGGCATCGATGGAAAGCGGCGGCGCTGACGAATACGAGGGAAACGGCGAGGATTCCGATGACAACTCGGCGGATTTTATTATCAGGACAGGGCGCAACCCGCAGAATTCTACTTCCGAAACGGAGCCCGCTCCGCCACCAGTTCCTATCGATTTTGCCGTAGCTGACATTAATAGTGACGGTACTTTGAAAATAAGCTGGACGCCGGATGGTTATACAACGGGCACATACGATTATTTCAAGATTTACAGAGGTTTGAGCGAAGGGAATGAAGAAGAATATGACCAGACAGTTTCTTCCACAACACACGAATACTGGGATGCTGTCGCTGAAGGTGTTACCTATTATTACAAGGTGTCAGCCGTGTCCACCGGTGCGGAGAATAACGAGAGTTCTCTCACTGATTCAGCAAACGCATTTTCTACGGACAATACGCCTCCGGCAAAAGTTACGGGATTGACGGCTCTTGATACAAAAAAAGGAAATGAGATTCGTCTTGAATGGACACCATCGTCAGCGCAGGATATTGATAAATACGGAATTTACTATAAGAAAAAAAATCCGTTTGATAATCTTGCTCTTGCCGATAAAAGTTATTATATTGCCGCTTCAACAAATATTACTGTCGTGACGGGTCTTGAAGACGGACAACTGTATCATTTTTCCGTAACAGGAAAAGATGTTAACGGCAACGAAGACAAAACTCAGTTTGAACAGGTCTCCTCTACGCCTACCGACCAAACAGCGCCGGCAAAAGTGATACAAAACGAACCTCAAAACGAGGGCTCCGGAACAAAGATAAATTTAAGTTGGACTGCTGTAAGCGATTCCGACCTCAATGGTTATAAAATTTTTTACACAACAGATGAGCCGTCAGGAACAATAGATGTCTATACTCTCGACTTTTTTGCTACGGTTTCGCCTTCTTTGACTCAAAAGATGGTAACAGGCCTTATGGGAGGGGTTACTTATTGGTTTGTTTTAACTTCATTTGATGAGGTTCCGAATGAAACAAGTCAGATTGAGGCGGCTTATTTCAAGGATAAATTCCCTGTAAATACTCCGCCACAGCCGTTAACCACTCTCACCGCTTTAAACGAAGGGACAGGGGGGAAAATAAATCTTTCGTGGACGGCGTCAAGCGAATCGGATGTGAATGTTTATAAAATTTATAAAGCAACCTATCCGGTTCTGACGGGGGCGGATTATGACTGCTCTGTTTCAACGTCGCTACCGACAACAAAAACAATTACAGGTCTGACGAATTATGTAACTTATTATTTTGCAATAACAGCAGAAGATGTGGAAAATAATGAAGGAGATCTTTCAAGCACATCCGCCGCCGTTCCGTCGGATATAACGCCGCCCTCGGCGCCTACTGGTATTTCAGTAATAAAGGCAAATTATCCCGGTGACGGCGGGGCGTTGGAACTCAGCTGGGCAAATCTTCTTGATGTTGATTTTTCTTCCGTTACAATTTACCGCTCCACATCGGGACTGGAAAGTCCCTCCTACATTGGCTCGTCAACTTCCACAACTTATACGGATACCTCCCTTGAAAACGGGACGACTTATTATTACATTTTGCGCGCAGTGGATTTTTCTTTAAATGAATCCACAAACACAACAAACGACGGTATTCTTTGTTCAGGCAGGCCGCTGGATTCTTATCCGCCGGCGACGCCAGCGGGTTTTGCCGGTATGGACATGGGGACAGGCGGCGCCGTGCATCTTTCATGGACGGAAAATATTTCCGATCTTGATTTGAAGGGCTACGATATTTACAGGGACAGCGTGCCTGCCGCGTTTATTTCCGGCGCCACATTTTACATTGACGCCGCTCCGTCTTCGGCGGCGACATATTATTACACGATCCGGGCCAGGGACACATCCGACAATTTGAGCGTTCCCTCATCGGTTTCTCTTTTTGTGAACGATGTGTCCGTTCTGCCGCCCTATGACATATCAGCCGCCGCTCCCGCCACCGGCAGAAGCGCGCGCTTATCTTGGAAAACCGCCGGCTCGCCGAGGCAGATATGGCTTTACCGCGGCACGGCAGATTCCACGACTGCCGTCTTCGGCGTGGAGCCGTCAACGCGCCTTGCCGCGTCCGCGACTTTTTATCTTGACGCGGGCCTCACAGACAAAACCTCATATTATTACGGTATAAAAGCGGTGAATTACATTTATGACTCTGTTGTCACAAAATCCACGAACACCGATATACACGCGGTTTTCCCATGCGACATCCTCGCGCCGTCAACGCCCACGGGCCTACGCACGATACTCGCTTTCGGCCCCAGTTCCACAAGAGACATAAAGCTCCGCTGGGAAAAACCGGCGGTAAACGAGGACGGCTCATTGTGCGATGACCTCGCGGGTTATGAGGTAGAGTGGCTGGGCTCTTCCGGCGGCGTGTGGGGAGATAACAATGTACCGGTGATTTCGGGAGACACTCTTGAATGGACGCACACCAATCTCTCCGCCATCACTTATCATTACAGGATCCGCGCCTGCGACGGCAGCGCTCCGGTGCATTATTCGCTTTTCAGCAGTTCAATCGCCATATACTGCGACGCTGTTTTGAATTATGCGTTTGAGGTTGATGATGTGAGCGCTGTGACATTCACGCCCAACGGCGACGGTATCGCCGATTCGCTTGATATTAATTTTACACTGAATCAGTCCAGCACCACGGTGGAGTTGAGAGTTTACTCTTCCACCGGAGGCTTTGTCGCGGAGCTCTCGTCAGCGACTTATCAGGCGGCGCTGTCCACTTCAGTGGCGTGGTCGCCTTCGGGTCTGGCCGACGGCATATACAGTGTGAGGATCTACATCAACGGAAGCGAATTTTCTTCGATCTCTGTTACCATTCAGGGAAGCGCGCAAATCCCGCCGGCGGCCAACAATTATCCCAACCCCTTTATAATGTCCCGTGACGGCTCCACGAAAATCAGGTGGATGATGGCTTCCCCATCGCCGGTCAAGATAGCCGTCTATAATGCTGTGGGAATGCTTGTAAAAACATGGAAAATTTCGCAAAATGAGCTGACGGCGAATTATCAGCAGTCCGGCCAGTGGTATGAACTGCCCTGGGACGGCAGAAACGGCAAGGGCAGGAAGGTGGGGAGCGGAATTTATATATGCCTTATCAGGGGCGGCGGCGTTGATGAAAAGATTAAAATTGCCGTTATACGCTGAATTGAGCAAATAAACCCTGCATACAGGGAGGAGAAATGATATGATAAAAAAAATTCTTATCTTGCTTATAATGGGAGCCGCACTTTCGCCAGCGCGCGCGGAAGTGGCTAAATGCCTGAACGACGAATCAAACGCCGACGAGCTGACGATGCTTGAAATCGCGAATAAAAAACCCGCCAAGCTCCTTGAGATCGCCATTGAGGCCGTGGAAATAACAAACAACAAAGCCCGTGAAATGGGAATAAAATGGGTGGACGGCATCAGCATGGGCGAGATATCATATGTCAATGACGCCCGCGTTCCGGCCGTTATGCCGGAGCTGCCCAGTTTATTCAGGGTGGGGGAGTTCGCGAGGCTGGGCGCCATCACAGGGGATCTGAAACTCATGATGACCAAGGGCGCCGCGAGGCTCCTGGCTAATCCCAAGATGATAACCAAATCAGGCACCAACGCCAGGTTCATGGTGGGCGGAGAAATGCCGTATATCGTCATCACCGCCGACGGGCCCAATGTGGAGTGGAAGGATTACGGCATAAAAATGAACATCGTGCCGACGGTTATTGATGACAAAGACCAGAAAATAGGCCTTTCAGTTTTTACCGAGGTGAGCGATCTGGACTGGGAAAACGCGGCGATTTACGGCAACACGAAGGTGCCCGCGATTATAACGAGAAACGCGTCTTCCACGCTGCAGATGCGCAGCGGAGAAACGGTGGCCGTCGCTAAGCTCCTCAGGACATTCAAACAGGACACAAGCCAGGGCATTCCTCTTTTGGGTGAGATACCCGTTCTCAAATATCTCTTCGGCTCTCACGGCACCGTTGACAACAGGACGACGGTTGTAATATTCGTCACGCCCAAAATAATGGACGAAGGCATGAAAATAGAGGAAGTGCCGTATTGATACGGAGGGGTCAAAGATAAAAATGCGCTTTAAGTTTTGCGTATTTCTCGCGCTGCTTTGCGCTTTTTCTTCGCTGACCCTCGCGGAAGACGAAATGAGCGTTGAGACGCTGTTCGCGAAGGTGAAGAAAAACACGGACAAAATCAAAAATCTGCAGGCGGTGCTCACAAGGAAAAACATCCCGTCCGGCGAGGTCATGTTTACGGGCAAATTTTTTTACAAGCCCCCGGATTTGCGCATAGATTTCACGGGGCCGGAGGATTTTGAGGGAGTAGGCCTCAGTGCCATCCGTACCCCTGACGGCGTTGTCACGGTGGATAAAGACGGTTATGTACTCGGTGTCGCCGCTCAGGCGGGAACGGGAGATTTCTTCAGCCGGATAACGGGAGATTTAATGGATTTCGGAAAGAGCGCCGTGACGGTCGCTCCGGCGGAAGATTACAACAAAGACGAAGAGATCAGGTATTATGAGGTCAGAATACGCATGAGCGAGCCTGCCGAGGAGGAGCTTGCCCCGATAGAGCATCAGAAGCAGTTCATGCGCGAGCTCGCGCGGAGCGGACAGATGTCTCCCGAGGCCTACAAACAGTGGGAAACATACAGCAGAAAAAGATCCGCCTCATTGGACGGCTCTTCCGACTGCGCTTTTTGCGACAAAGACAGGGATATAATTGTGGACCATGAAAGGGGCGTTATAAGCGAGATATATGTTCTCTACGACGGCGATGTCCTGGAAAGCGTGAAATACGATTATGTTTTATCAGGCGGTAAATACGTGCCCTCGCGCATAGAGTTCCGCGACGGGGAAGCGGAATTCGAGATATCGCTCAGTGCCATACGCAGCGCCAGTGTCATTCCCGATAAGATCTTCCAGTACAAAAAAAATACCGATAATTGATTTTCGTCAGAAACCTCTCACTCGTTTTTGTTGTCTTTCTGATGGGGCTGTTCTGCTCCGACGGCTGCCGGACGCCGGATAAAAACTATTACGCTGCGGCGCTGGGTGAATTGGGCGTTTTGCATGGGGCCTATACCGGCGGGGATTACGGCCGGAGTTTTGTTCTGTCGAAAAATTTTGCGGATAAGTTCCCTCGTTCGGCCTATCTGCCGTCCGCGGCCTGGATAGGCATTAAAAGCGGTCTCATAACCGGGCAGGATCATTCTTTTTTTCGTGAAGCTCTGCAAAAATTTGAGGGCCACGGCCAAAAAAAGGTTTTGGGATATGCACCTGCCGAAGACAGGAAGAGCGAGACGTCCTCGGCGAAGAACGCTGAATATGTTTTTGTGGATCTGCCCGGTGTTGCCGCCCAGAGGGATTATCTGATTGAGAATAATGTGGTCTCCGCAAAAGACTGCGCTCTTGTGGAAGCGGGCGATGAGATGCGGAATCTTCTGAGATATCCCCGGGAGCTGCTGAAAGATTTCATGGGGCCGCTCGCGGGGCTGGGGAATGGTTCAATTTGTTTTTACGGCTCCGGTAATTACCATCATCTGGCGTATTACCTTATTAAAAATTTTCAAAGGGACATCACTGTCGTTGTTTTTGACGCGCACACGGATTACCGCCGGGGCAGTGATGATATTTTTGACTGCGGCTCATGGGTGCGAGCGTTGATGGAGCAGAAAAATGTTAAGAAAGTTATTCTCATAGGCATAAATACGGATAAAAAATGGTTCTACGAAAATAACGCCTTCCGTTTTCCCGAAGACGCCCTCATACTCCAGCAAGGTGACGCTCGCTCTGTTTATATGGGGAAATTCAGGCGTTTACGGCTTGAAAATATGGAAAGCCCGCTCGTTATTCCGACGAAAGACGTCTATATATCCGTGGATATGGATCTGCTCGCTGAAGCTCATGCTACGACGGACTGGGGCAACGGGAAGGTGAGCCTGGACCAGGTTGCCTCTATTATTGAATCAATAAAGAGGGATCACAGGATAGTCGGATCGGACATATGCGCTTTGTCAGAACTCCCGGACGCGAAATCGCTGGAATCTCTCGGCCGCATAGTCCAAGCCATAGGGGGGTCAGGTCTTGACATGTGACAAAAATGATAACTGGGGCCCGTCCCCATTACGGACGAGCAAAGCGAAGTCGTAGAGGGGGACTGTCCCCGCCAGAAATGTCTAATGTCAAGGCCTGACCATATTAACGATCGAAGAAGATATTTTTTGACGATACGGAAAGGGGAATGGCGAAGGCTGCCTTCACATTCTTGGGCATAAGCGAACATTTGAGAGCGGCAAAACCCGCTGTGTACATTATCCTGTTGTCTATTCTCATGTCTGCTGCCCTTGAAACCATAGAGCCCACGGCTATGCCCAGATCTATTCCGGTGTAGGCGCAGAGGCCTTTGTGTGCTTTGCAGGAGCCGCCGCAGAAGCCGCAGTCAAGGCCCCTCGATTTGTCATGCGCGCCCACAAGTATTACGGCGTCAGACATTGAAATTCCTTTTGCGTCGCGGGTTTTACCGATTTCTTTCATCTTTTTTATTAGCTTCTTCAGCTCGGCAGAAGTTAGTATTTTGATGATTATTGTGTCCATGCCCTTGGCTTTCGGGGCGGTTCTGCCGGCTATTGTTATCAGTGAGACCGCGGCTTTGATCCCGTCTTTATAAATAGTTTCAGTCATAATTTCCTCCCATATTTTTAATTGCCCGCGCTCGGTTCCGTTTTCCAAAATTGTGCAGAACTTGTCACATGTCAAGACCTGACCCCATTCTTAATTATATCTCAGCGGTTCGGTGCCGGTTATAAAAGGCATCAATATGGCATCAGGATTATCCGGCAGGGCTCTTTTGCCGGTGTTCTTATTAATGGGCACGAAGTTGATCCCGGCGGGGGGATGGAAATCCGATATGGGCCTGCTTTCCGTTATCCTTTTCATGAAGGCCGTCCACACGGGGACAGCCATCACAGCTCCGGATTTTCTCCTGCCGAGGCTCGCGTTGTTGTCATAGCCCGTCCATATTCCGCACACGACATCGGGAATGAAGCCCGTAAACCAGGCGTCCGTAAACATGTTCGTGGTGCCGGTTTTACCACCGCGCGGGCGGTTCAGCGAGCGGGTGCCGGCCCCTGTGCCGTTCTCGGCGACATTCTGAAGCAGCCAGTTCATGATATACGCTGTTTGCGGGGATATGCATTTTTCAGGTTTCGGTCCGTTTATTTCCAGCAGATTCCCGGAGTCATCGGTTATTTTGATGATCCCGTAAGGCGTTACTTTTATGCCCTCATTGGCGATGATGCCGAAGGCCGCCACAAGTTCCGGCAGCGTGACCTCGCAGGCGCCCAGGGTCAGCGACGGTATGGGCAGCAGTTCTCCGGACACGCCCATTTTTCTGGCGTATTTGACGACAAGATCCGGGCCTATGCGCTGAATGAGATCCACAGCGCAAAGATTTTGGGATTGCGTTATGGCATCCACCAGCAGGGTTTTTCCCTCGTATTCACCGCTGTAGTTGGAGGGTATCCATATTTTATCAGGCGGTATGTTTATGAGGAATTGGGGATCCAGATCTGAAAGGTCGGTGGTGCGCGAGAGGAGTTTCCATTTAATGCCTTCCTGAAAATACGCCACGGGCGCGTCCTCAAGTTCGCTCACGACGGTATAGCCGTTGTCGCAGGCGGCGGTGTAGGTGAAGATCTTAAAGCCCGAACCCGGCTGGCGCCGTGCCTGAACGGCGCGGTTGAACTGGGATTTGGCATAATCCCTGCCGCCGACCATGGCCAGTATTTCGCCGCTTCGCGGGTCCATCGCCAGCAACGCCCCCTGCACGGACGGAAAGATGGATAATTTTTCCTTCTCGGCGCCGAGATCGTCTTTTATCATCTCGCTCGTCACCTCAAAGCCTTCTTCTTTCATTCTGCCGTATCGGATCTGTTTCGCTTTTTCTTCGTCAAAGGCCGTCAGACGATTTTCCAGCTCCTCTTCGGCGATGAGCTGCATGTCGTAGTCCAGGGTGGTGTAAACTTTGAGTCCCGCTTTGTATATGGCGTTGTAGCCGTATTTTTCCTCAAGGTATTGGCGCACATATTCCTTAAAATAAGCGGCTGTTTCAATTTTATCATCTATGACCTGCATGGTTATGGGCGTGGCGGAAGCGTCAACATACTGCCGGTCATCGATCATTTTTTCTTCAATCATCCTCCTGAGCACGACCTGCCGCCGCTGGTAAGCGCTTTTCAGATTGCTGAAGGGGCTGTATCTGCTGGGTGCCCTCGGAAGCCCCGCCAGCATGGCGCATTCGGCGAGGTTCAGGTTTCTGACGGATTTATCGAAGTAGACTTTCGACGCGGATTCAACGCCGTAGGCGCTGGCTCCGAAGTATATCTGGTTCAGATAGTATTGCAGTATTTCCTGTTTGGAATATTTTTTCTCAAGCTGTATCGCGAGGAAGACCTCTTTTATTTTTCTCGCTATCGTCCTGTCGCGGGTGAGGAACATGACTTTCGCAAGCTGCTGGGTTATGGTGGAGGCGCCCTGTGAAATACGGCCTCTTTCAACATTCACCATGAAGGCCCTGGCTATCCTCTTGGGATTGATCCCCCAGTGCTGAAAAAAACTCGTATCCTCTATCGCCAGAATGGCGTTCTGAAGGTCCACGGGTATTTCCGTGATGGGAGTAACGACGCGCCGCTCGATATAGAATTCGGCGAATTCTATTCCGTGCCTGTCGTAGAGTTTGGTTATTATGGGCGGCGAGTATTCCTGCAGGATATCTATGTCCGGCAGGCCCTTTGTCAAAAAGTTAACAAAGGCGAAAGCGGCGAGCCATCCCAGCGCGAGCCCAGCGGCCGCCTTTATATAGATCTTGTATCTTTTCATCAGACAGGGATTTTAGCAAATTATCCTCAATTTTCCCAAACGCCCCTTTGCTTTTTCCGTTCGCTTTGTCGCGCAGCGTGAAAGTTTGTATAATGACGCCTCTAGATGGAAATGTGAACAGGGAGTTCTTTATGGCAGACAATAAGATTATTTTTTCAATGGTGGGTGTGAGCAAGACCTATCCTCCGCAGAGGAAGGTGCTGAAGGATATTTATCTGTCGTTTTTCTACGGCGCGAAAATAGGCGTTCTCGGCCTCAACGGGTCGGGGAAGTCCACACTCCTCAAGGTCATCGCCGGCACGGAGCAGGCGGACACGGGCGAGCTGGTTTTTTCGCCCGGCTATTCCGTGGGCATGCTGGAGCAGGAGCCTCATCTGGACGAGGGCAAGACGGTGAAGGAAATAGTCATGGAGGGCGCGGGTGTTGTCTCGGAGCTGCTAAAAAAATACGATAAGATCAACGAGAGGTTCTCCGAGCCCATGGAGCCGGATGAAATGGATAAGCTCATAGAGGAGCAGGGCGAGGTGCAGGAGCAGATAGAAAAACACAACGGCTGGGAACTTGACCACACGCTGGAGAGGGCGATGGACGCCCTGCGCTGTCCGCCGGGAGACACGATAATAAAGACCTGTTCCGGCGGCGAGAGGCGGCGTGTGGCGCTGTGCCGGCTGCTGATATCCGAGCCCGACATACTTCTTCTGGACGAGCCGACGAACCACCTGGACGCCGAATCCGTCCAGTGGCTGGAGCAGTTCCTCAACAAATACAAAGGAACGGTCATAGCCGTCACCCACGACAGATATTTTCTGGACAATGTGGCGGGCTGGATACTTGAGCTCGACCGGGGCGAGGGCATTCCGTGGGAAGGCAATTATTCCTCCTGGCTGGAGCAGAAGGCCCTGCGCCTCAAACAGGAAAAAAAGCAGTCAACAAAAAGACAGCAGAGTCTTGAGCGCGAGCTGGAGTGGGTGAGGATGTCACCTCACGCCCGACAGGCGAAATCAAAGGCGAGGCTCGCAGCTTACGACAGACTGCTCAACGAGGATGTCAAACAGCGCGAGGAAAAACTTGAGATATTCATACCCAACGGCCCACGCCTGGGGAATCTGGTTATAGAAGCGAAGAATGTGTCAAAGGCTTTCGGCGACAACCTTCTTTTTGAGGATCTGAATTTCGCTTTACCCCCCAACGGCATAGTAGGGATCATCGGCCCCAACGGCGCGGGGAAGACCACGCTCTTCCGCATGATAATGGGCACGGAAAAAGCCCTCTCTGGAAGTTTCAGCGTCGGAGACACGGTGAAACTCGGCTATTTTGACCAGCAGCACTCCAACATAGACCCTTCCAAAACCGTCTATGAGACGATAGCCGGCGGGAGCGATGAGATCAAAATGGGCAATTCCTTCATCAACGCCCGCGCTTACGCGGCGCGTTTTAATTTCACCGGCGCCGACCAGGAAAAGAACTGCGGGGTGCTCTCCGGCGGCGAGCGGAACCGGCTGCATCTGGCCCTGACGCTGAAAGAGGAGGCCAATGTCATATTGCTGGATGAGCCGTCAAACGATATTGACGTCAACACGCTGCGGGCTCTGGAGGAAGGTTTGATGAATTTCGCCGGATGCGCCGTCGTCATCGCCCATGACCGCTGGTTCCTGGACAGGGTGGCCACGCACATACTCGCCTTTGAGGGAGATTCGCGGACTTATTTTTTCGCGGGCGGCTACACCGATTATGAGATAAACCGCCAGAAGCGCCTCGGCGATCTCGCCCCCAAAAGAGTGAAGTACAAAAAACTTACACGTTGAAGAATTCTGAAATATACGGAAAATCAGCGGGTTTTAATATGCAGATTCAGACAATTCCCGTCGGGGTTTCTACGGTGCATTACTATTAGTAACCGTCCCCAATACTGATGAAGAAAGTAATAGTTGTCGGCGGAGGGCCGGCGGGCCTCATGGCGGCGATAACGGCCTCGGAAGAATCCGCCGATGTCACTCTTCTGGAAAAAATGCCTTCGGCCGCCAGGAAACTGGCCATCACGGGCAAGGGCCGCTGCAATCTTACAAACAGCGCGGGTATGGCTGATTTCCTCAAAAAATTCTCCGACGGCGGGCGTTTTATAAAGCCCTCTTTCTACCGTTTTTTCAACAGCGATCTCATGGAATTTTTTGAAAATAACAATGTGCCCCTTAAAACCGAAAGGGGAGGCAGGGTCTTTCCCGAAAGCGATAAATCAGATGATATCATCCGTGCTCTTCTGGATCTCGCCAGTAAAAACGGCGTAAAGGTCATAAAGAAATCGCCCGTAAAAAAACTCATCCTGAAAGACGGCGCCGTGTCCGGCGTTGAGACCTCTCAGGGAGAGATCTATGAGGCGGATTCCGTTATACTCGCCACGGGCGGCGCTTCCTACCCCTCAACCGGTTCCACGGGCGACGGTTACAGGATGGCCGAGGCGGCGGGACACTCCTTAATTCAGCCGCGCCCCGCCCTGGTGCCGATAGAGACTTCCGGAAACACGGCGAAAAAACTCCAGGGCCTGAGCCTTAAAAATGTCTCGGTTTCCGTTTTCTCCGGCGGCAGGAAAAAGGCGGAGGAGTTCGGGGAGATGCTCTTCACTCATTTCGGCCTTTCGGGCCCGGTCATCCTGACGCTCAGCCGTTTGTTTTCTGAAAGTCTCACATCAGGAGCAGAAACGGAAGTTTCCATAGACCTTAAGCCCGCCCTGGATCACAAAAAACTTGACGACCGCATACTCAGGGATCTCAAAAGCTTCGGCAAACAGCGGATGAAGACGATATTGAAAAATCTTCTTCCCAAAAAAATGATCCCGGTATGTCTTTCTCTCAACGGGATTTCTCCGGATAAAGAAGGAAACAGCGTTACCGCGGATGAGAGGAAAAAACTGCGCGTGTGGCTGAAGGATTTCCGGCTGGGCGTTTCCGGCTGCCGCGGCCTGGATGAGGCGATAATAACGAAGGGCGGGATTACCGTCAAAGAAATAGACCCTCAGACAATGGCCTCAAAACTTGTGAAAAATCTTTTTTTCGCCGGCGAGATAATAGACATGGACGCCGAAACGGGCGGCTACAACCTTCAGGCCGCTTTCTCTACGGGTTTTGTCGCCGGCCATGCCGCGGCGTTACCGTGATCCGTCACGGCAGGCAGGCGCCTTGGCGGGACGAATCGCTTCCGGCTTTGTCCCGCACTTGTCCGGACGGATGCCTGAAAATATAAAGCCCGCCGGAATTTTAAGAATTTAAAACCGCCCGCCGGGCGTGTGAAACCGGCACCTCAGGGACTTCCAGTTTTTTTGATTAAAAAGCAAAATAGGCGCGGAGGACCGGTCCGTGTCTCAGCAAGTTGAAACTATAGGTATAACCGAGTTTTGTCGGGTTATCGGCTCCGCCGCCGAAGGGGGTTAGTGAAGTGACAGCCCAGTTGTATCCGAGGCCGAGAGCAAAGTGATTTTTTACTTTGTACTGCAGGCCGAAACTAAAATCCATAGCCACATATCCCACAGTGTGTTTGCCGTTAACGGCTTTTCGTCCGCCGTCAGGATTCGCGGTCTCGGCAAAAGCCAGCGCTTCATCGCTCACCCTGGCGGAGCCGATCCCGAATAAACTCTGCATGGACATAAAAGCCCCCATACCGTTTGATTTTTCTTCCGACTCCGCCATAAGTTTATAGAATTCCGAGCGCTTGGCGGCATCCGGAAAGAGAAGAGGCGTCACAAGCGTGTCCATGCCGAAACTGAGAGCGTATATTTTCGCTTCAAAGTCCTTGTCATAGACAGGTTTGCCGAAAACCTGTTTGGTTTTGTTTGTATTGGTATACATCGTGTCTATCTGAATGGGCAGTCCGAAAGAAACATAACTCAAACCTATGTAATCAAACGGCGCTTTCCCTATCCAGTAAACCAGGCTGACATTGCTGTAACTGCTGTCAAAATCCACTGTCGCCGGCATTGAGGACACAGAGAGCCCTGTCCACACAGCCGAACCTCTTATTCCGCCGCTTTCCATCCTCAGCATAAGAGATTTGATGCCGAGATAACCGCTGTATTTGTTGATTTCGCCGACCAGATTATCGTCTATCTCCGCGGTGAAGCCGAGGTTGATGCCGGTTTTACTGTCCGTCAGGGCGCCTTCGTATGTCGTGAAAGATTCGGCGGCGAATTCATATTTCAGGAAATAATTCTGGTTGTATTCTTTGTAAGTGTCGTCTCTCATGAATTTGGGTATCAGATTGAACTTCGGATTCCAGTTATTTTTCGCGATATGGTTTAGGCCGCCCATAGTCCTGACGCCGCTGCTCTGAATTTCGGCACCTGATTGTGATGCGCAAAGGCCCGTGAAAAAAACAACTGTCAGGGCCGCTTTACAATAAGGCATTTTTATTTTCATCATGGGGGGATTATATATCTTGGGATTGGAATAATCAAGAGCGCGAAATCGGATAATATTCAATAATGAGCTCTCGGCTTTTAAATTTGCTAAAATGAGCTTATGAAAAAAGGTAAAAAAAGGGGACGCCTGCCTGTCGGCAGGCAGGTTCTTGATATTACGACTCTGCTGAAACGCTTTTTGGCTGTCTGCGCCCTGATGTTCATCGCCGGTTCTTCGCGTGTGGCGCATTCGTGGAGCAGGGACGGGCACACTATTGTAAGTAAAGGAGCTGTCAAAAATCTTCCGCCGGACATGAAGTTCCTTGTTAAAAATATAAGGTTTATCAACAAGCATGTGATGGATCCCGACATGCGCAAGGGCGACGACCGCGGGGAAAGCGTCCGCCACTGGCTGGATCTGGAATATTTCGGCGCGTATCCCTTCAAGGCTCTTTTTGATTTCAAAAAATCACCGCCCGAGGAAGATTATAAGATCAGGAGCGGGAAACTCCCCTGGGCCATCGTTGAAACGCTGGAAAAATTGACCGCTGCTATGACTGAGAAGGACGATGAGAAAACGCTGCTTCTTGCCGCCGATCTGGCTCATTATGTCGGAGACGGGGCGGTGCCCCTGCACACGACGGAAAACTTTGACGGCCAGTTTACCGGCAACAGCGGCATACACGGCCGTTTTGAATCGGAACTTGTAAGAAGATACGGCGCGTCGGTAAAAATAGGCACATTCTCCGCCGTTTATGTTGAAGATCCCCTCAGATTCGTTTTTGAATATCTCATAGAGAGCCACGGCAGAGTTGAGAAAATCATCCAGGCGGACAGGAAATCCTGCTGGGAGCCGGGGATTTACGATGATTATTATTATGACAGGATGTGGGGCGAACTTGAGGGCCTGGTCAAAGACTGTTTTCAGAAAGGTGCCTTTGTTTACGCCAGCCTCCTCTACACGGCCCAGATCAACGCTGAAAAGCAAATACCCCTCCCTAAAACGTTTAAAAATTAAGTATTCCGCATGAATATTTATTAGCGCGTGTTATTCCTGATGGCTCTTGCCCCGATCGTCGGAGAAAACTGTGGTATGACAGCATATAGGCGCTGTTTTACTTGACACCGGTTACCAGACATATTATAATAACTGTGAGATTGTCTGGTAACCGGAAGCTCGCGGGAGATCTTTATGGAAATTTTGAAAGGGGTTTTAAAAGAGGAATTAAGCAGACTGCAAAGCTTAAAAAAGAGTTATGAAAATAAGCTCAAAAAGCTTATAAAAGGCTGCCTCATAAAAAAAGAGATCAAAGGGAATGTGTACTACTATCTCAACTATAGAGACGGTCAAAAGGCCATCTTCAAATTTTTAGGCAGGCCGGACAAAGGGCAGCTCGCGCAACTGCGAAATGATATTGACGAAAGGAGAAAGATCAGGAGATTACACATTCAAGTCAAAAAGGACATAGCCAAAATGGAGAAAATGGTTTATGGAAAGAAAAAATGATCTGTTCTTAGCCACGCTCATCGCTCTTCATGAAAAAGGAGTGCTGCGGGATATTATTCTTGTCGGGAGCTGGTGCCAGCATTTTTATAAAGGTTATTTTAACAACGCTCCGGAAATTCCTGTGGTGAGGACACTCGATATAGACTTTCTTGTTCCCAATCCTCCCGGAATTAAAAAAGATGTAAACATTCCTGACATACTGGATGGACTGGGGTTCATGCCTTCGCATAACTACATGACGGGATATACAAAATATGTGCATCCGGAGCTTGAGCTGGAATTTTTAACGCCTGACCTCGGCAGAGGGAAAGGAATGCTGCCTTATGAGATAGACAAATTGCATATTAGCGCTCAGGGCCTCAGATTTTTAAATCTTCTTCAGGCGGACACGATGAAAATAAAATATAAGCATATAACCGTCAGGCTTCCAGAACCCGCCGCGTATGTGCTCCATAAATTCATTATTCAGGAGAGGCGGTTGAACAAAGAGAAGCAAAAAAGGGATTTGCTCGCGGCGAAGGGAATCGGCGAATTTCTTTTGCGGGATGCTTCTCAAAGAAAAAAGATTTCGAAAATATTTAACTCACAGCCTAAAAAATGGCAATCAAAAATTATGAAAAACCTGAAAGCACACTCTGCGCCGCTGTTTAATTTTCTATCGCAACAGAGGTTTCAAAATAGTGTTTGAGATTAGAACGCAAAAGTATTAGACCCGGCTGTTTTTACTGTAAAAAATTTCCAGCGCGCAACTGAATATTTTATTTCTTTGAAACTCCGTAATTTGCTAAAATAAAACTATGAAGCTGATAGAAAAAAAATACGCGGTAGTCAGTGTTTTTGCCGTCGCTATGGCTTTTATGGAGGCGGCGATAGTCGTTTATCTCAGGGCGCTTTATTATCCGGAAGGTTTTTCTTTTCCTCTTGCCGCGATGCCGCGGAACATTCTTTTGGTTGAGATCATGAGGGAGGCCGCCACGATTGTGATGATAGCGTCGGCGGCTGTTCTGGCCGCGCGGCAATTCTACGGCAGAATGGCGGTGTTTTTCTATATGTTCGCCGTGTGGGATATTTTTTATTACGTTTTTCTTAAGGCTCTTCTCGGCTGGCCGGCGTCTTTTTTTGAGATGGATGTGCTGTTTCTGATTCCCGCCGTGTGGGCGGGGCCGGTGCTCGCCCCGCTGATATGTTCTTTCACGATGATAGCTCTGGCCGCGCTGATAGAAAAAGGGCTCGCGTCGGCGGAGAATTTCCGTCTTTCCGCGCGGGAGTGGGGTCTGCTCTGGGCGGGGGCCTTCATTATTTTCCTGTCTTTTATATGGGATTACGGTTTTTTGATACTGAACGGCGCCGTTCAGTCACAGATTTTGTCTTTTGCGCCGGGGCCATACAAATGGGGGCTTTTTACCTCCGGAGAAATTCTTATACTGATTTCGTTATTCATGATCGGCAAAAAGAAAGCTCAATAAATTTTGAGTAATAACAAATCCCGCGCAACAGATCGGGCAGCCTCAAAAACATTCAATAAAAAATTGAGCGGATCGCGGTGAAATTTGCTAAAATAAAAAGATGAAAATCCTTTATGTTATTTCGGACTTAGCTTCCGGAGGGGCGCAGATCGCGCTGGGGCGTTTTCTGAAGGTTCTTGACAGGGAAAAATTCCATCCTTCCGTCATAGCTCTTTCCGGCGGCGGCGAGCAGGCCGATTACATACGCGCTCTGGGAATAGATGTCCAGTCATTTGACATGAGGGGTTTTTTCGCCCCTGTGAAGGCTTTTCGCGGCTTTCTTTCCGCCGTCAAAAAAATAGATCCCGATATCATCCACGGCTGGATGTATCACGGCAACGCCGCCGCTCTTTTTGCCGCCGCGGCCTGCCCGGGAAAAGCTCTTGTCTGGTCTATAAGATGCAGCGATTTTGATCTTTCAAAATACGGTTTGATGACGAAGCTGGCCTTTTTCATAAACAGAAAATTCTCATCGACGCCTGTCAAAATAATCTATAACTCAAATGCCGGAAAAAAATACCATGAGGCAAACGGTTTTTCACCGGAAAAATCCGCAGTCATACAAAACGGCCTTGACACTGAGTATTTCAGCCCCGCGCCCGAAAAAAAGAATGAGTACCGTAAAAAATACGGTCTTGACGCCGGAGTCAAACTGATAGGCATGGCTTCCAGATATGACCCCATGAAGGATTTTGACACGCTTTTCGGCGCTTTTGCCGCTGTTCGCTCAATTGATCCCTCCACGTCGCTGATCCTCTGCGGAAAGGGCATTACAAAGGACAACGCGGCTCTTTCGGCGACAGCCCAAAAATATGGTATTGAGAAAGGCCTCATTCTTGCCGGCCACATTGAGGCGATGAACGAATTTTATCCCATGCTGGATCTTTTTGTTTTGTCGTCCAAAAGCGAGGGCTTTCCCAATGTTCTTGCCGAAGCCGCCGCCTGCGCTGTGCCGGCCATATCGCTTGCCTGCGGTGACGCGGAGGACATAGCGGGGGCTGCAAATATCCTGCCTCAGGCGGACACCCGGGCCCTGGCTGAAAAGATGCTGAAAACATTGCAAATGAGCAAAGAAGAAACAGCTATCGGGGCCGCTAAAAGTGTCTGCCGCATCCGTGAGAAATTTGACGCGAAAGCCTCTGCCGCGAAGTTTGAACAGATTTATAACGAAATAGGAAAATGCCTTCAATAAAAGTGTTTATCCGTGTTTCTTCACAAGCGCTATGAAGTATTCGGCGGACTGCCGTGGCCGTCAAATCATTCTTGCCTCAAAGTCACCGAGGCGCGCGGAACTCTTAAAGAAAGCTGGCCTGGAATTCACTGTCGCGCCAAGCGCTTATAAAGAGGAAATGCATCTTGATCTGCGGCCCGAACAACTTGCGGAATATCTCGCTCTCAAAAAAGCGGAGGATGTCGCCGCCTCTCACCCCGAAGCCCTTGTTATAGGAGCGGACACCATTGTTGTTGTGGATGGGATAGCGCTGGGCCAGCCCGCGGATGCCGCGAACGCGAGGGAAATGCTTGAAAAGCTCAGCGGCAGGGGTCACAGGGTGATAACGGGTTTCGCGCTGATGTGTCTGGCAAGCGGCGCGAAAAAAGTAAAATCTGTCTCGACAAAAGTTTATTTCCGCCCGCTCTCGGATGAGGAGATAGACTCCTACATAAAGAGCGGCGAGCCCATGGATAAGGCGGGGGCTTACGCCATACAGGGCGGCGCGGCTTCATTTGTTGAAAAAACAGAGGGGGATTACTACAATGTGGTGGGTTTGCCCGTAGGCGAATTACTGGAATCGCTGAAAAAATTCGGGCAGTGTAATCCAAATGCAAAAGAGGATTCGAAGAGGAATGAACCGGTATGAAGACGATAATCTATTATTTTTCGGGAACTGGCAATTCTCTCAAGATAGCCTGCGACCTGGCTCTGCTCCTTGCGGACACGGAGTTTTTCACCGACCGGACGGAGGTCTTTTCCATGGCCAGGGCGGGGGAGGCGGATGTCTCCGCCGACAGGATAGGGCTGGTCTTTCCCGTTTATATGTTCGGCCTGCCTCTGATCGTTTCCGACTTCGTTGAAAAGCTCGCCGCCGCGGACGATGCCCGGCTCGGCGAGAGCGATAAATATATTTTTGCCGTCGCCACTCACGGCGGCGGTCCCGGCGGAGCGCTGAAAATGCTCTACAATAAAATGAAAAAGCGCGGCCTGCCGCTGGATGCCGCCTTCAGCGTCGCCATGCCGGGCAACTACACGCCCCTTTACGGAGCGCCGGACGACGATAAGCAGAAGGCGCTGTTCGAAAAGGCCGGTGAAAAAGTGCGGGAAATATCCGCGCGGGTGCTCTCGGGCGAAAGAGAGAAGTTTGAGTTCTCAAATTGTTTTATTAACGCCGCTTCATCTCTTGTACACGGCCTGATGTCATCGAGAATACCGGGTATGGACAAAAAATTCTACGCCGATGAAAAATGCAATGCCTGTGCTATATGCGAGAAGGTCTGCCCTGTGGAAAACATAAAGATGCTCAAAGGCAAACCGTCGTGGAATCACAAATGTCAGCAGTGCATGGCCTGTCTCCAGTGGTGCCCGAAGGAAGCCATACAATACGCTAAAGCCACGCGCGGCCGAAGGCGCTATCATCATCCCGAAATAAAACTGAACGAGATAATACAGAGATGAACACCGTCGAGAAAACAAGAATCGGACTCATAGAGGGCTGGATGTCAATAGGGGTGAATGCGCTTCTCTTCGGAGCGAAATACGCCGCCGGCGTTGCCTCCGCCTCGGCCGCCGTCAAAACAGATGCCTGGCACACCCTTTCGGACTCGGTCACATCCGCCATCGTCGTGTTCAGCTTCTGGTTCGCCTCTCATAAAGCCGACAGAAAACATCCTTTCGGCCACGGGGGGGCGGAATCAATAGGCGCGGTGGTAATAGCGACGCTTCTGGCCGTGGTGGCCTTCGGCTGCCTCAAAGAATCTTTTGTGAAGATCATCTCCGGCTCACATCCCGATTATCCCATCTGGGCGATATGGGTGGTGGGGCTGTCTGTTATCATAAAAGAAGCGATGGCGCGCTTTGCCCTCTGGGCGGGGGAAAAGGTCGACAGCGCGGTTCTCCGAGCCGACGGCTGGCATCACAGGAGCGACGCTATCACATCTGTCATGATTCTTCTCGGCATATTCATCTGCGGAAAATTCGCCATTATTGACGGCCTCATGGGAATAGCGATAGCGATTTTTATCTTTCACGCCGCCTATGAGATAATCAAAGACGTGTCGGGCTCTATCCTCGGCGCGGCCCCGGCAAAAGCAATGGAAGATAAGATCAACGCCGTAATAAAAGCTCAAAGCGGCTGGGGAACAGTTATACACCATCTTCACATCCACCGCTACGGCGATCACATCGAGGCGACTTTTCACATACGCTTTCCGGCGGGAATGAGCATCGCCCACGCGCACGCGAGAGCGTCAAAAATAGAAGTCGCCGTAAAAGATGAACTTGGTATAGAATCAACAATTCACATAGAGCCGGAAGAAAAAAGGGGGACGGAGGAAAGTCAAAAGAATTAATCAAGCAACTTTCCTCCGTCCCCCTTTTTTCAAGCAACTTTCCTCCGTCCCCCTTTTTTCCCCCTTTTTTCTTAAAACCAGTTCCGTGTGCGCCGGCAGACTTTCACAAGCATGAGCATCACAGGCACCTCAATGAGCACGCCGACGACCGTGGCCAGAGCCGCGCCTGATGAGAGTCCGAAGATCATTGTTGCCGTTGCTATCGCCACTTCAAAATGATTGCTTGCTCCTATCAAAGCCGCAGGCGCGGCGTTTTCATATTCCAGTTTCAGCAGTTTGGCGCTGCCGTAGGTGAGAGCGAAAATCAGATTTGTCTGAATAAAAAGCGGTATCGCAATCCACAGGATTGTCAGCGGTTTCTCCAGTATTATGTTTCCTTTGAACGAAAAGAGAAGTATCAGTGTGAAAAGCAGGGCGCTGATTGAAACTGGCGTAAGAACATGAAGGAATTTTTCATTGAACCAGTTTTCCCCCTTCGCGCGCAGGAGAAGTTTTCTGGAGGCGAAGCCGGCTAAAAGAGGCAGTGCCACATAAACGCTTATTGAAAGCAGGAGCGCCTGCCACGGCACCGGTAAGCGCCCCACACCGAGGAGGAAGCCGCCGAGAGGCCCGTAAAGAAAGAGCATGGTCAGTGAGTTTATGGCCACCATGACGAGAGTGAGGCCGTCGTTGCCTTTCGCGAGATAACCCCACACGAGCACCATGGCCGTGCAGGGCGCGATGCCCAGCAGGATACAGCCGGCGAAAAAACTTCTCCAGAGAGGTATCTGAAGCAATTTAACGCCTCCGGCAAGCACAACCGTGCCGGCTCCGTGGATGGACCCGACAGCCCAGTCTCCCGCCCCGGGTGGAAGTTTAACGAGATCCATGGCATCGGCGCCTATTAAATTTTTAAAGAGATAGCCAAGGAAGAACAGCGATATCGCGTACATTGTGAAAGGTTTTATCAGCCAGTTCGCGGCAAGAGTCAGGCTGACGGGCTTGACGGATTTTCCTGCTTTGAGCACTTTTGTAAAATCTATCTTTACCATTATGGGGTACATCATAAAAAAAAGACAGACGGCTATCGGAATTGACACCACGGGAGCGCCGTTAACATAGATGGCAAGGCCGTCAAGGAATTGAGCCGCGCCGGGAGCGAAACGCCCGAGGGTGATACCCGCGCCGATACATAGAATAACCCATAAGGTCAGATAACTTTCAAAAACATTCATCGCTTTTTTTTCCGCTTCCATAAATTCCTCCTATTGTTTCATGTCAGGATAAGGTAAACGCCGCCGAGTATGACAAGTGCTCCGCAGATTTTTTTAAGTATGACGGCGCCCCGGGATTTTTCATTCCAGTGAAGATAATGCTGTACAGCTTCCGTAAAAGTGCCGGCGAGCACAATGACAGAGCAGTGCCATGCCGCGTAGGCGATAATTAAAGAAACGGAATAGATAAGATTATCGGCGGCGACTTTGAAGGCAATGCCGAGCATGGGCGCCATATAAGCGAAAGTGCAGGGCCCCAGCGCGACTCCGAAAATCAGCCCGATCACGAAAGCCGCCGCAGCGCCTTTTTTCCTGTAGCCGCCGCCGGTTGCTCCGGCAAAAGGGATCTGTATGATTTCCATAAGATGAAGGCCTATCACCAAAAAAATAACGGCCACTGAATAATTCCCAAATTTTCCGATATCCCCCAGCATTCTGCCGGCTAAACCTGTTATCAATCCTATTGCCGCAATAGTAATGAGGATGCCCGTTGAAAAGAGAAGGGAAAGACGAAACGCCCGTTTTGTCGTGATATTTCCCTGTTCGTCAATGAAACCTATTATAAGCGGGATGCTCGAAAGGTGGCATGGGCTGAGGATTATGCTCAGAACCCCCCATATGAACGCGCCCGAAAGGGCAATCAGCGGGGTTGAATCGAGCGCATAATAAAGCCGCTCAAAAATAGACCCCAGCATTAATTCACACCCGCTTCTTTCAGGACGCTGATAATTTCATCCTTGGGGAAATAGCCCTCGTGCCTGAAATATTCTTTACCGTCAGCGTCGAGAAACACCTGAGTGGGGATCGCGCGTATTTTGTATTTGTCACCGAATGGTCGGCCTTCCGGTTTCCACACATCGTAGAAAATTACCTTAACCTGTCCCGCGTATTCATTTTTAATCTCTTCCACGATAGGCGCCATCATTTTGCAGGGCACGCAGTTCACCGACCCCAGCTCAATAAAAGTCGCTTTCAGTTTTTCAACGGGCGCGGTTTTCTTTACGGTGGGTGGCGCGTTTTTTGCTTTTTTAACCACGGCATTCTGCGCGGTGACTTTTTCTGTCGCCTCAGTTTTTTCCGTAGAAGCCATCTCCGTTTTCTGCGGCGGCAATTCGGATTGCGGCGCGGTGTCTCGGCAGGAAATATTCAAAAAGCTTAAACAAATCAACACCATGCCGATAATTTTTAATGTTCGCATTTTATAACCCCGCTTTTATGACATTATCAGTTTTTTGATATCGTCTTTAGTCAACACTTTTCCTGTGGATCTCACTTCACCGTCTATAGCAAGAGCCGGCGTCATCATAACGCCGTAGTTCATGATGTCGCTCAGTTCGCTGATTTTGACGATTTCTATTTCAACACCGCTCTCCGCGGCGGCGTCCCTCGCGTTTTGTTCCAGTTGTCTGCATTTAGGGCATCCGGTGCCCAGAATTTCAATTTTCATTTTATTCCATCCTCATATTATTCCGTACAGCATGCCGCTTAAAGTGGCCATCACGACGACAAGCGTTATGTAAACGAGCGTTTTTTTTGCGCCGATTATGCTTTTTATGACGAGCATATTCGGGAGTGAGAGAGCCGGCCCCGCAAGAAGCAGCGCCAGCGCCGGGCCCTTACCCATGCCCGCGCCGAGGAGCCCCTGTAGTATCGGCACCTCCGTGAGAGTCGCGAAATACATGAGAGCCCCTGAAACCGCCGCGAAAAAATTTGCCCACAGGCTGTTTCCTCCGACCAAAGCGACGATCCATTTCGCGGGGATGAGAGCCTCGTGACCCGGGCGCCCCAGAAGAAAGCCCGCGACGAGAACGCCGGTCATAAGCAGGGGAAGTATCTGCTTGGCAAATCCCCATGTTGAATTCGTCCATGCCGAAAGCTCGTCTTTTTTGAACCAGCCGTAAAGGATAAATGCCAGGAGCAGGAACAGACCGCCGGTAATATGCCACTTTATTCCGTATATGAATTGCCCCGCGCCGACATTTTCGGCTTTGTTCCAGTTTGCGAAAATAAGGATTGCCACCATCACGGCGAAATAAACAGCTGTTTTCCAGAGCGGTTTTTCGCGCTGATCATCCTGCCCGAAATTTAATTTCCCGCCGGTTTCTCTGTTCGCGTCGTCTTTGTAAAAAATGAAGTGCATCAGTAAACCGATTATCACGGAAAATACGATCGCGCCCAGCGCTCTGGCAATTCCCATTTCAACGCCGAGGATACGCGCTGTCAGGATTATCGCCAGCACATTTATCGCGGGGCCCGAATAAAGAAATGCCGTCGCAGGGCCTATGCCGGCTCCCTTTTTGTAAATCCCAGCGAAAAGAGGAAGCACCGTGCAGGAGCACACGGCCAGAATGGTGCCCGAAACAGCCGCTACCGAATACGATAAAATTTTGTTCGCTTCCGCACCGAAATATTTTATTACGGAACTTTGAGAGATAAAATTCGCAATGGCTCCGGCTATAAAGAACGCGGGGACAAGGCACAGCAGCACATGGGCCCTGGCGTATTCCCGCAGCATCATAAAAGCTTCCAGCGCCGATCGTCTGATCACGGGGCTGTCAAAGGGAATGAAAAAAGCCGCGAGAAATACGGCGATGATCGCTAAAAATTTATTCCGTTCTTTCATTTTTTTGAAATCCTTTTGTTCGCTCCGCAGTTAGAGCGCACTTTTTGTTTTTCGCAGAGTTTGAGCCCGCGGGAGAGGGCGGGGGTTAAACATATTTCTTTAGAGATGCATTTGAGGGTCTTATCCTTTGAGGCGAAGTCCGTGAGAGAATAAAGTTTCCATTTTCCCGAGCGTTTTTTTTTGACAATCCCGGCGGCTTCAAGTTTTCTCAGGCTGTGCGAAACAGCCGACTGCTCCATCCCCAGTGTCTTTACGAGTTCGCACACGCAGAGTTCACCCCCCGAGAGGAGAAGAAAAATCCCGAGTCTCGCGTCGTCACCCAGCGTTTTAAAGATCTTCACATATTGTTTCATGATCGTCCCTCCGTAAACATATGAACACATTATCATATGTTCATATGTCTGTCAAGCGCTCAGCGCGCTATGGCAGGGGAACCGGCTTGATACATCGCCGCTAAGTCTGTATAATCAGCAGGAGTAAAGTAAAAAAAATTGATAAATTATCTGAGAAAAGGAGATTTATTTATGAAAACTACGGGGGCGAAAGCAATCGGAATTGCACTGGGTATATTATTGTGCCTGCAGGGTTGCATTTATAACGTGCGCCGGCCCCTTGATACGAACTACGACAAGACCGAAATAGGCACAAAAGTGGGTATGTCAAAATCCACTTCCGTGCTCTGGCTTTTCGCGTGGGGAGACTGCGGAACCAAGGCCGCAGCCGAAAACGGGGATATAAAAGTTATAGAACACGCCGATACCGAGGTGTTTTCTGTATTGCTGGGCCTTTATACGCGCGTCAAAACCGTCGTGTATGGCAATTAGCCCTTATCTTGTCTTTGCGGTTGTCCTGTTTTTATCTAATCACGCGTCAAACAACCTGTATGTGAAGCCGCTGGAAGGGCCGAAACCGGGCGCGGCTTACATAGGGATGCCAAGGTCTTTTTCGCCACCGGGATTGCTGTACAAAAAAGTCATTGAGCCCCATTCAACCGATTTTAAAAAAACACCGGTGGGCTCAAAGAGCGCAATGCTCGACAGGCACATGATAACCCGTGTCGGCTCCGGCTACAATCTTTCGGCGGAATGGGACAGAGATAACATAAACGATGTAACGCGGCAGACAGGTATAAAGAAAATATATTATACCGACATAGAGACCACCAGCGTGCTGCTGGGGCTTTACAGCCGGAAAAGAATAATTATTTACGGGGACTGAGGGGCCGGTAAAAACCTTTTGTATTAAAAACATCGGCTCCCCGCGTCCGGTCATCGTCGGGATTGCTTATGCGTAAACTTGTCTTGTGATATGACCTTTTGATATGCTTGCCGCATAACACACTGCTGGAAAGAGAGATAAGGGATTCCGCCGCAAAGCGTTAATGAAAAAAGACGGCGACCGCGCATATACGTACCATCTCCTTTTCCTTTGCATTTTTGTGAAACGCCGAAACTTGCTATAATAATATTATGAGAAAGTTAAAAGGTTTATTGCTCATCCGGCCGGATGAGGAAGGTACTCCTGAGGCTCAGCGGGCGGAATTAGAATACGATGTTGCTCAAATGTTGGCGTTAACCACCGAAGAAAGGTTTAAACTTTTATTTGAACGCTCTGAACTATTAGAAAGAAGAAGGGGAATCCATAATGGATCGACAAGCCGCGGAAAACATAATAAAATCCTTAAACGAAAATAAAGTAGAATATGTAATTATCGGCGCATTCGCATTTTCGTCGATAGGTTATACTCGTGATACTCTGGATATAGATATACTCGTAAAACCGGAAATAGAGAATGTACGAAAATGTCGAACCGCAATTGAATCTTTAGGATACGATTTTCAAGATATGAGCGACGAGGATATTTTAAAATATAAGGTATTGTTCAGGGGACAGTCCAATCGTTTAGATATTCATCCTTCAGTAAAAGGCGTGACATTTAAAGAGATATGGAAAAACAAAAAGACAGAGCGCCTCGGCAAAACAAAGGGGAACTTTGCCTCATTGAATGACCTCATTAAAATGAAGAAAGCCGCAGGGCGGCCAAAGGACATTGAGGATCTAAAATATCTGAGAGAAATAAAAAAACAAACCAGGCAAAAAAAAAGGGGCAAAGAATTATAAGCCTCCGTTTTGTGTTCAGTATCATTGTAGCCAAGTAAAGTGTCAATTCGAATTTAACGGGGAATGTTGATACAAAAAGCATGGATTTTCATATTCCGGCGCGGGAGGAACAAAGGGGGGCAAAATGAACTGGATGCTGGTACTTGTTTGTCTTTTATTGATGATTCTGTGGTTAAATTTCCGGGTCAATGAGCTGGAAAAGAGCAGTAAAGCCATGGGATACTCTTTCCAGAGTCTGCTGGATAAGATCGTAAAATTACGTAAGCGGGCGGAGAGGATAGAGGATGAAGTGAATATCCCCCGTCCCGAAGAAAATATAGGGGCAGGTTGGGATAGCTGAATAAATGACGACGGCAAGCTGAAAATGAAAAAGAATGTAGGACGTCCCAATACTTTCACCAATACTTTCCCAATACTTTCCAAATACTTTCAGAAATTTATCAAAGTTTACACCATGAAAAAGAAAAATACGGGCTGAATCCGTTGCCATAATGAAATTGGATTTTTCACGGCGCATTTGCTAACATTCGAGCGTTAAAATTTGTTCCAAAGGAGATTTGGCATGGAAGTTAATTTACTTAAGGAAGCAAAGAAAGAAGAAAAAAATGTTGTTAAGTTCCTGAGGGATCTGGTCGCCATTCCCGGTGAATCCTGCGGTGAGGAAAAAGTCATTGAGAGGATACGCAAGGAGATGCTCAAGACGGGTTTTGACAGCGTCAGAATAGACGGTATGGGAAACATCCTCGGCAAAATCGGCCGCGGCAAACACATCATCGCCATGGACGCGCACATAGATACCGTCGGCGTAGGCGACATCAAACAGTGGAAATGGGACCCCTACAAAGGCAAACTTGAAAAAGGCATAATTTACGGGCGGGGCGCGGTGGACCAGCTCGCCGGAATGGCGGGCATGGTTTACGGGGTGAAGCTCCTCAAAAAATTCAATCTCATGGATGATTTCACCCTTTACGTCGTCGGCAGCGTTCAGGAAGAGGATTGCGACGGCCTCTGCTGGCAGTACATAGTGAAAGAAGACAAACTGAAACCCGAATGCGTTATTATCACCGAGCCCACAAATCTTGACCTGTACATAGGACAGAGGGGGAGAATGGAGATAGGCGTGACGACAAAAGGCAAGGCCGCGCACGGCTCCATGCCGGATCGGGGAATAAACGCCATCTACAAGATGAGCGGTATTATAAAAGAGATAGAAAAGCTCAACGACAGGCTGAAGAAGGACGCTTTCCTCGGGAAGGGCACCGTTGTCGTCAGTTATGTTACCTGCAAAACGCCGTCAATGTGCGCCGTGCCCGATGAATGTTATATTCAGCTCGACAGGCGTCTGACTACGGGCGAAACAAAAGACCTCGCGCTCAGACAGGTGCGTGAAGCTGTCAAAAAAGCAGGCGTCGAGGCCGAGGTGAAACTGCTCAGGTACGAAAAGCCGAGCTGGAAGGGACTCAAATATCCGACGGAAACTTATTTCCCGACATGGATACTCCCGAAGGATCACAAGCTCCTCAAGGCCGCCGAGAAAACATATATCGGGGCGCTGGGGAAAAAAGCGAAAGTGAGCAGGTGGATATTCTCAACGAATGGAATCGCCACAATGGGAATGTTCAAAATACCGACGCTGGGATTCGGGCCGGGCAATGAAAAATACGCGCATTCGGTCAACGATCAGGTGCCGGTGGAGCATCTTGTCAAAGCCGCCGCGTGGTACGCGCTTTTTCCGAAAACATACTGCAAGGGGTTAAAAAGCTGACAGGTCTCAAACCGTCGCTATGGAGGAATATAACATGAAAGAGAAAGAACCGATTTTCAAGGTCAGGTCGGAGTTGAACTATCTGAACAGGCTGAATTTTGACATGTACAGAAAGGATTTTCTTCTGACATGGGAAAAGACTCACGCTGAATTGATCGCGACGCTGAGTATGGCGCAGATAATGCAGCTCCTTTACAGGGATAATGTAGCGATGCGCGCTTTTCAGACGGGCCTCGCCATATCGCAGTTCCGCGATAAATCAACGAGAACGCGTTTCGCTTTCTCATCGGCCTGCAATATGCTGGGCCTTGGCGTTGAGGATGTTGACGACGAGAAAACTCAGGTGGCGCACGGCGAGACCGTCAGGGAAACCGCCAACATGATATCTTTTCTGAGCGAGGTCATAGGCATACGCGACGACATGTACATAGGCCGCGGACACACCTTCATGAAGGAAGTGGCGGGGGCTCTTGACGAGGGTTTCAATGAGAGGGTGCTCAACATGAGGCCGGCCGTCATAAACCTTCAGAGCGACCTCGACCACCCGACTCAGACGATGTCGGACCTCCTGCATCTTCAGAATTATTTCGGCGGCATTAAAAATCTCAAGGGCAAAAAAATAGTGATGAGCTGGGCTTATTCTCCGAGTTATGGCAAACCTCTCTCGGTGCCGCAGGGGATAATAGCCCTGATGACCAGGTTCGGCATGGATGTGACGCTGGCGCACCCCGAGGGTTATGAGCTGATGGATGATATCGTCAATCTGTCGGCGAAACAGGCGAAGCAATCCGGCGGTTCTTTCAAGGTCTCGCACGATATGAAAGCCGCTTTCAAGGGCGCGGATATCGTCTATCCCAAGAGCTGGGCGTCGTTCAGCGTGATGAAGGAAAGGACGAAACTGCTTGAGAAAAACGATTCGGCGGGCCTCAAGGATCTTGAAAAGAAATGCCTCACCGAGAACGCTAAACACAAGGACTGGCTCTGCGATGAAAAAATAATGTCCACCACCAAAAACGGGGAAGCTCTTTATCTCCATTGTCTGCCTGCCGACGTGCAGGGTTTGAACTGCAAGGCCGGAGAGGTGACGCATGGCGTTTTTGAGAAATACCGCATTGAAACATACAGGGAAGCCCGCTATAAACCTTTCGTGATAGCGGCGATGATCATGCTCTGCTGTTTCAGGGATCCCGTGGCCGTGATGGAGGGCTTCTACAGAAACAGCAAGAACCGCGCCGGATGAAAAAATGAACAATGGCGTGAGTATGATAAAAGCGGATATGCTGGAAAAATTCATGAAAGATGTTTTTATCGGTGTCGGCGTTAAAGAGGAAGACGCCGCTCTCTGCGCCGGGGTTCTTATAGCGGCTGATAAACGGGGAATAGATTCCCACGGCATAGCGCGCCTCAAAAACATTTATTATGACAGGATAAAAGAGGGGACGCAGCAAACAAGCGGCGATTTCGAGATACTGAAAGAAAGCCCGACGACGGCTCTTCTTGACGGGAAAGACGGCATGGGACACGCCATATCCAAAAAAGCCATGGATATGGCTCTTAAAAAAGCGAGAGAATACGGCACGGCCATGGTGGCGGTTAAAAACTCCACCCATTACGGCATAGCGGGTTATTATGTCACGCAGGCCGCGGAGTCGGATATGATAGGCATAACAGGTACCAACGCCAGGCCATCGGTCGCTCCGACCTTCGGCGTGGAGAACATGCTCGGCACAAATCCTCTGACGATAGGCCTCCCCACCGACGAGGAATTTCCTTTTGTCATTGACTGCGCCACTTCCATGGCCCAGAGAGGGAAGGTTGAAACATACGGCCGCCTCAACAAAAAACTGCCGGAAGGCTGGGTCATAGGCGATGACGGTTCGTCTAAGACCAATGCTTCCGCCGTGCTGGATGACCTGGTCAGCGGCGCTGCGGCGCTTACGCCTCTGGGCGGAATAGGAGAGGAAACGGCCGGCTACAAGGGCTACGGCTACTGCACAGCGGTAGAGATACTTTCGGCGGCTCTTCAGAGCGGGCCCTTCCTTAAAATGCTTTCGGGAATCAAAGACGGCAAAAAAGTTCCCTATCATCTGGGACATTTTTTTATAGCAATAAACATATCCTCTTTCGTCGAGCCGTCGGTTTTCAGAAAAACATCAGGCGGAATTCTCCGCGCTCTCCGCGCGTCAAAAAAAGCTCCCGGCCAAGACAGGATATACACCGCCGGAGAAAAGGAACATCTCGCATGGCAGGAGCGCAAAAAGACAGGCATCCCCGTCACGGATAAAACCATAGCCGAGATGAGGACGATGCGTGATGAGCTGGGCCTTACCGGCTACAATTTTTAATTAGGGACGGTTCCTGATCGACTGAGGCATAAAGCAGGCTTTGCAATCACAAGAGGGGGGAAGTGGGTATGAAATTCATTAAAGTGATTCCGCTTTTGATAATCGCAGTCAGTATTTGCCGTGGGGGCACATTAAAAGAAGAAGCGCTGCCCCACCATAATTATGTCCTGGTTACCCCCGCGCCGCGCAGGAAGCAGACGGCGAGGCTCGGCAGTATCCGTGATTTTCTTATTAAAAGCCTTGCGTCATCCCGGATCCTGCCGGAAGGTTATCCAAAACCCGGCCGTGCAATAACCCGGCTAAAGGACAAAAAAAATAATGTGACGGAAACTGTCTGCCTGAAAGCGAAGAAAGCCGGACAATCATCATGCGGTATTATTCTTGACGGTAAAGGCAGTTTTATTCAGCTTTCTTTTGTGGATTATCCGGATAGCCGCGCATATCTTTTTGAAATCTATCTCCCTGAACATTATTCAGGCGATAAGGCGTCGTTTTCTGAAATGCAAAAATTTCCCCGTATCGCCGTGCATTATCCCGTGATAAAGAAAGATTATTATGATGGTATCGCGGGAATTCTTGAGAAAGGGCTGATACAGTCCGGCGCCGTAAAAATCGGGATATCTCAACCCGAAAAGAGCGCGCAGGATGATGCGCTAAAAGCCTGTTTTGAAATAAGTCAAATCGTCAAAGAAGTTCCGGGAACGGAAATCAGCTTTAATGATTGTGTTTTCACGGATGATATCGCCGGTTGTGAAAGAACAGGACGCGAAATTATAATTGAAGGGTCATTTAAAACTCTCAACGGCGCGAGGGATCCCGCCAGCCTTCTGCATGAGACGCTGCGTCAGGAGGGCTGGGATGAGATCCTCAGCTATTCCGCCGACGGACCCGACGGTACCTCATTCGCTTTTCAGAAAGGAGCGATTATATGCATTGTTAACGGAGAGTGGGACGGCGGCGCGGATGACGATCCCTCTTATGTGCCGAGCGAGTTTTATAAAGTAACGGCAAAATGCGCCCAACGGCCGTAGGGTGGTGGCCCCGTATCAGCGCTATTTCTTCGGGATGATTCTTTCCGTTATTTCTTCGTTTGTCTTCAGTGAAACGCCTGTGATATCTATGTATATCACCTTCGGCAGAGGGAAAGCGGATTTAGATTCAATATATATCTGACTGACAACGGACTCTTCGCCGTTAATATACATGAGCGCCCGAGCCGTGGTTTCGTCTTCATCTCTCGTTATCACGGCTTTGATCGGGTTTTCAGGGAGGGATTTGACATAGAACCCAACTTCTTCCCTCGTCGTTGTTGTTATTGCTATCCCATAACCTATTTTCTTTTCAATCGCGTTCAAGGGTTCCGTTGTCGTGCCTTTCTTTCCGTATATGGTCCAATAGATATTTACAGGGTCTTTTATGGAGAAGCCCGCTTCATCCAGAGCCGCCTCGTAAATGACCTGATTCTCATTCAGGCTGCGCGTTATTAAAAATAATCGCTGATAGCTGATCTCCCTGGCGCTTTTGTCCGCGGGCGTACTCTTTTTCTCTTTGCAGAAAACAGATACCGTCAGCAGTGACAGCGATAGAAATCCTATAACTAAATTTTTCATAAATTCCTCCCTTTTTTCAATTCCCCTCCGCGGGGATAAAGGAAGGTATAATAAAAGCCCTGTTTAGTCAATATCTCAGCTGATTGCGCGAAGATTTTAATAGACAGCGCATAAATCTTGTGCTAAAATCAACGAGGAAGACTTTGGCGATGGCAGCTATGGAGGTATTGTTATGGTTGAATACAGCGAGTTTAAGGGTAATCAGATGATTGTTTTGAAAAAAGATGAGAACGACCACTTTCCTTTTCAATTCGGCATCAGCAAGGCAAAGAAAATCGTGGAGAATTTTGACGCGATAAAAAGCTGGGTTGAAAAAATGGAAGCTTCAAAACCGGCCAAGCCCGGACAGTCCGACGGAGAAACTGAGCCTCTCGCATAGCAGAAACGCAAAAAGACAGGCATACCCGTCACGGCGAAAACGCTTGACGAGATGAGAACGATGCGTGGGGAGCCGGGTCTGTCCGGTTGCGACTTTTAATGGTGCCGGGCTTTCAGTTATATGGGGAAGAATGTGTCCGTCTGTCTGAAATAGCGTACAATTGACCTTTGGGCGCTTATATAATAAAATTTACGCAGGATTTTGGAAGAGGCAGACAGGAGGGATGAGATATGAATACAGCTGTTGTTTACGGGCGTTTTGAGGATGCCAGGTATAATTTTTATGTTTGGAGCAGGGGGAGCGCTTTCGCGAAACGCCTTGCTCTCGCGGGAGGGATGGCTGTTGTCACCGGGCTTCTGGCCCTGATAAGGATACAGCTCCCCTTTACCCCCGTTCCCGTGACGGGACAGACGATGGGCGTTCTTTTGAGCGGCATCGTCTGCGGGCCAGTTTTCGGTGCTTTGAGCCAGCTCATGTATGTGGGCGCCGGAATAGCGGGCACGCCGTGGTTCGCGGGCGGGGCATCCGGAAGCGCGGCTTATCTTCTCGGGCCGACGGGAGGTTATCTGATAGGTTTCATACTCGCACCCATTGTTTCGGGTTATCTCTCCGACATCTCCGCCGCTAACCGTAAACTCATTCCCCAGTTTGTGATAATGGCGGCCTCTATCGCGGTTATATACCTTTGCGGCGCTATTTATCTTTCGGCGCTGATGAATTACGGTTTTACGGAAACTCTGGCGAAAGGCGTTCTGCCTTTTGTTCCGGGCGGAATAGTGAAAATCATCGGTGCGGGAGCGATAGGCTCGCTCATCCTGCCGAAGAAAGAAAAAACTTGAGCGCGGAGCCGTTTAAAAAATCCGCCGTCACGGTTCTTGTCGGCTCGGCCAATCCCGTGAAGATAGAGTCTGTGCGTGCATCCTTCGCGCTCTATTATAAAAATGTCAGGGTGCTGCCCGTTTCCGTCGAAAGCGGCGTGGGGATACAGCCGGTGGGGGCGGAGACATTCATAGGCGCGGAGAACAGGGCGGACGCTCTTTTCAGGAAGAACAGGAGCAAAAAACTCGGCGCTGATTTTTTCGCGGGCATTGAGGGCGGAATAATAAACCTTCACGGCCGCTGGCTCTCTTTCGGCGGGGTCTGCATCAGGGACAGCGCCGGCAGAAAAGGTTTCGGGAGCTCCGCTATGTTCGAGCTGCCGGGTTCCGTCGTCAAAGAGCTTTTGGCGGGAACCGAACTCGGCGATGTGATGGATAAAATACAGAATGGACATAACACAAAACAGAAACACGGCGCCGTGGGTTTTTTCACGAAGGGCAGGATAGACAGGAAGAAATTTTATGAGAGCGGGATAATCGCGGCGCTCATACCTTTTCTCAACAGGGAGCTGTTCGATGGCCGTGCGTAAAGCGTTTAGAGCGCTGAAATACATCCTGTTTCTGGCAGCGGCCGGTTATTTCGCTTTTATGCTGATGCTGGCTTTTTTTCAGAAAAAGTATATTTATTACCCGTCTAAAGAGATCGTGACGACGCCCGGCCTCAAGGGTATGGAATACGAGGATATATATTTTGACTCATCCGACGGCGTCAGGCTCAACGGCTGGTTTTTTCCGCCGACCGGCGAGCGGGGTGAAATAATCCTTTTTTGCCACGGCAACGCGGATAACATCTCATACTTTATTGAAGATGTCAGGATGTTCACCGAAATCGGCCTTGGCGTTTTTATTTTTGATTACAGGGGTTACGGCAGGAGCCTTGGACAGCAGAGCGAGACAGGGACATATTTTGACGCGGAGGCCGCGTGGAACTGGCTCACAAAAGAGAAAAAAAATCATCCGTCCCGCATTATCATAGTGGGCAGATCCCTCGGCGGGGCCATAGCCGCGTGGCTCGCCAAAGAACACAAACCGCGGGCGCTTTTCCTTGAGACGGCTTTTACCTCGGTTGAGGACATCGCTTCAAAAACCCATCCTTTTATCCCCGTGAGATATTTTCTGAGGTACAAATACAGCACGCTGGACTATCTTTTGAAGGTGAAGTCCCCCGTGCTGGTCGTGCACAGCAAAGACGACACCGTCGTGCCCTTCATACACGGCCGAAAACTTTTCGCCGCGGCGCCGGAGCCGAAAAAATTCATCGAACTATCCGGCACTCACCGCAACTGTTTTTTTGAATCCGCGGAACTTTACACCGAAGGCATCAAAGATTTTCTGGAAGCCACCCGCTGAACGGTCTGTGATTGTGCCCGTCGGCATTTCCGGACGGCCGCTCAGGTATGCGCTTCGTCCGCCAGCACCTTTTCCGAGGGCATGTCTATGAGTTCGTATTCCGCGGAATAGATCCTGCGGCTGATGACAAGTATTTTCATATCGCAACCTTCATATACGGGCGGTTATACCCAAATCGGGCAATAAATGAAAAGAAAAAAAAGGGGGACGGCGGAAAATACCGTTGCGTTATCAGCGGGGATATGCTATATTTTACTGTCGGTGTTTGTCGAATTAATGCGCCTTAAAAGGGGGTTATTTGGAATGGCCAAACCAAAATTTGCTACGCGTAAATGCGATTCGTTTAAGAGTCTTGAGAAAGCGTCCGCGGAATTTGATTTATCTCTCACCCCTGAGCAAAGATTAGACAGCGCTCAATTGTTAAAAGAACAATATTATTCAATCAAACATTTAAAGCATAAAAAAATGGATAAAAAAATCACAAAAAAAGGGACTTTCATGTGCGGGTAGAAAGAGGCTTCAGGCAGGGCTAAAGATAAATTAGATGTTGAAGCGCTTAAATTGGCAAAAGTAAGATCTAAAAACAGATAATAACACTGTCCATGAGATTTCATGGCAGCAAAAACGCACTGATGTGAATGGCAAAACAGGCTCCGCTCCCGCAATAAGTATCGAAAGTCAACCCCTGGCACCATTTCCGCCATTGCTAAAAGTCTGAAAATCTAATAAAATATCAGCCTGAATTTAATGGCGCATTCGTCTAACGGTTAGGACGCCGCCCTCTCAAGGCGGTAGTACGAGTTCGATTCTCGTATGCGCTACCAAAAAAATAAAGGGGGTCAGGTCTTGACGACAATGGATAGCGCCAACACACAGATGTGCCCTCACTTCCGCCGCTGCGGCGGCTGCTCGTGGCTGGACATCCCGTACGAGGAGCAGCTCGCGAACAAACGCGCCATACTTGAACAGAATCTCGCGCCCTTTGTTGATTGCGAAAAAGAAGAGCTGATACCCGCTCTGGATCAATTCTATTACAGGAACAAGATGGAGTTCACTTTCGGCGGAACAGTCGAGGAACCTCTCATAGGCCAGCATTACAAGGGTTCTTTTCACAGGATAGAGAATCTCACGCGCTGTCTTCTTTTTGACAGGCGCATAGGCGGGGTGCTGGATAAGGTGCGGGAATACGCCAAAGCAGAGGCTCTTGAGCCCTATGATCCGAAAACGCACGCGGGTTTTCTGCGCCATTTGAAGGTGCGGTGTTCCAAGACCGCCGACGAGATGATGATAATCCTTGTCACCGCCGGAGAGTTCGCTAAAGCGGGGGAGTTCGCGAAGATCTTTGAGGAATTTCCTTTTATCAAAAGCGTTTATTACGGCATCAACTCGCGGCTGTCCGACATTGCCGACTGCGAAAAACTTTTTCTTTTGAGCGGAAAGGAATACCTCGCCGAGAATATGGACGGCACCTCTTTCCTGATCTCTCCCGAATCTTTTTTCCAGCCCAACACTATGATGAGCGCGATGATGTACGGGAAGGCCCGCGAGATGATGGATCTCACAGGCGACGAATATGTGCTTGACCTTTACAGCGGCTCCGGAGGTATGGGGCTTTATATAGCCAGAAACATCAAATACCTTTACAGCATAGAGCTCCAGAACGAGTCGGTGGAGATAATGAAAAAAAATCTCTCCTCAAACGGAATAGAAAACGCCGAGCCCATATGCGGCGACGTGAAAACCGCCCTGGCGCTGATACGCCGTAAGAGTTTTGATTACGCCATCCTGGATCCGCCGAGGTCCGGCATGAGCAAAAAAGCCATAAGAAGAGTCGCGTTGAAGGACATAAATAAGATACTGTTTTTCTCATGCAAGATAGAGACCGGCGTCCAGAACCTCATTGAGTTCGGGAAATACGGCTACAAAGTAACAAGGGCAATACCCTTTGACATGTTCCCCAACACGCCTTTTATGGAAACGGTTTTTCTGCTTTCCAGATGAGGCCTCTGAATCTTGGGGATAACCTGAATCCCGGGCAGCTGGCCGCTGTCGAGCACACCGAAGGCCCCGTCCTTGTCCTTGCCGGAGCTGGCACGGGGAAGACCAGGGTCATCACCTACAGGATAGCCAATCTCGTCGCGCGGGGTGTGCCCCCGGAAAAAATACTCGCCGTCACCTTTACCAACAAGGCCGCCGGAGAGATGAAGGAAAGGGTGCTGAATCTCGTCGGGGATGGGGCCGGCACGCTGTGGGTCTCCACCTTTCATTCTTTCGCTCTGAGGGTGCTGAGGATTGAATACCAGGTTTACGGTTTGCAATGGGACTTCAGTATTTTTGACGAGACCGACCAGCGGAATCTCATGAAACAGATACTGAAAGAACAGGGGCTGGATGAAAAAATAAAACCCCGGACGGCGCTTTACTACATTGACATAGCCAAAGGGAAGCTCATGGATTCGCAGAGCCCCTCTCTCTACACTCTTTTTGAGGACGGCTCCGTCGGGGGTCTCATCGAGGTGTACAGGGCCTATCAGAAGGAATTGAAGAAAAACAACGCGAAGGATTTCAGCGACCTGCTGCTGGATCTGATAATATTTTTCAAGGAGCATCCCGACGCCCTTCTCAGATATCAGGAGCAGTTCAGCCACATACTCGTGGACGAATATCAGGACACGAATTACGCGCAGTACTTCCTCGTCAAGGAACTTGCCAAAAAGAGCAGGAATCTCTGCGTTGTGGGGGATGACGATCAGGCGATATATTCCTGGCGCGGGGCCAATGTGGACAACATAAAGAATTTTGAGAAGGACTGGCCCGACTGCGCGGTCGTCACGCTTGAGGAGAATTACCGCTCCACGGCCCATATACTCAACGCCGCCACGGCCGTCATAAACGAGGCCTCGACAAGGCGGGTGAAAAAATTGTGGACGAGGAAAGAGGGCGGCGAAGATGTGAGAGTGGCGATGTTCAGCCGCGATATTTCCGAGGCCAAGGGCATAGCCGAAGAAATAAGGAATTACACCGATTCTAATTATGATTACAGCGATATCGCGATTTTTTACAGGACCAACGCGCAGTCGCGGATATTTGAGGAAACTTTCAGGCGGTGCGGCATACCCTACAAGATCATAGGCGGCACGGGTTTCTATGAGAGGAAGGAGATCAAGGACGCTCTCGCTTATCTTTATGTGATACTGAACCGCCACGATGACTGGCACCTCAGCAGGATAATCAACATTCCCTCGCGCGGAATGGGGAAGAAAACAAAGGGTATGGAGGCTCTTTCAAGGATTGCTTCAGAAAAGGGGTTAAGTTTATTTGACGCTTTGAAAGAGTTGATAGAAGACGGCCCTGTCAGCGCCGCGACAAAGAACAGGCTGAAGAATTTCTCCGGAAATGTGCTCAGGTGGCATGAGATGATGGATTCCATGCAGGGTTTTGAATTCGTCAAAAGAGTGCTGGATGAGTCCGGTTATGTGCCGCTGCTTGAGGCATCGGGGAATTTTGACGCCAAGGACCGTATTCAGAACCTTCAGGAGCTCGTCAACGCCGTGCGCTCCCACGAGGAGGAGTCCGGCCAGAGCATAAGGGATTTTCTTTACGACATATCGCTCATCAGGGAGAGGGACGGGAAGAATTTCCATGAAAAAGGAGTGAGCCTCATGACGCTGCATCTGTGCAAGGGGCTTGAATTCCCTGTCGTGTTTTTGACCGGCATGGAAGAAGGGCTTCTTCCTTACGGCGACGATTTCAGCGATGTGGACGGGATGGAGGAGGAAAGGCGCCTCTGCTATGTCGGGATGACTAGGGCGAAGGAAGTCCTCAACCTCACCTCGTCCATGAGCCGGCGTCTCTGGGGCAGGTGGATCTACCACACGCCCTCCCGCTTTCTGAAAGACACGGGCCTCGTAAAGTAATGGGGACGGTTCCTATTACCCCGTTCCCATTGCTTAAAGGCGATTAAAAAATTAAAATGAAAGCCATTTACGGAGAGGTGACCGAGCGGCTTAAGGTGTACGCCTGGAAAGCGTATGTACTGAAAGGTACCCAGGGTTCAAATCCCTGCCTCTCCGCCATCGCGCTTGTTCTTGTTTTTTACTGAATATCCCCTCAAAAATTTCGCGTCCGCCTCCGGCGGTCTTTCTTTTTTTAAGAGCAATACCTTTTCCTTTTCCGGAAGAAGGTAATTCCGTTCTTTTATTATTTTCTCGACGGAATTACAGGTTAAAACAATATCCTTCGCAAGTTCGAACCATACAGTTCCCTCTTTCTGCCAATAGCGCCTGGCGCCCGGGCGCTTTCTAACAGGTCTTTCAATAAAGCCTTTAAAAACAAAATAGAATTTGTTTTATTAATTTGGTAATATAAATTACCATTAAGAGCTTGATTTGTCTTGTTAAGGCGTTATATACTTTATACAATAAAACAGTTGAATAAGTTGAAATGTGTTATGCATTAAAAATAAAAGGTTCAGGAGGCAATTAGCAGAAAAAATTAATTAAAGAAATCATAAAACAGTCTTTTCGTAAAGAGGATTTAATTCCTTTGACCAGTAACTACGGAGTAGGCTGTCACATCTGCCCGAAAGGGCGGAGGGGTGGCAGTCAATCTCGGAGTTCGTTACTGGTCGCCGGGGCTGATGTTCGCGCCCCTTTTTTTTTATTGGAGCAGTATATTATTGGCATTTTCTTATTTTGTGATATATAGCACGTAGTCACCGCCAATGCTATTAATTTTAACTAAAAAATGGAGGCATTACACCGCCGACAGAGAGTCTCTGCCTGCCGGCAGACAGGGGCGGCTTTCTATAACGGGGAAAAGGGTTCGTTTTTGCTAGTATGATTTTTTTTGAATTTAGGGCCGTAGTTTTTAGATGTCACATACAGCATTAGAAAAACTATGAAAACCTTTAAGACGCATAATGTTGAAGAAAAGAGGAGGGTTCAATATGAATTTCGGGAATTTTAAATTGTCTAATTTAAGTATAAAGCAGAGATTGTTTTTTTCCTTTGGCGCAGTGATCCTGCTTATGGTCATAATTTCAGGGATAGATATTCAGCGTTTTTCGGACAGGAATAAGCGGTTTAATATTCTGATAGACAGGGTTCTGCCCCGGCAGTTGTTAGCCACTCAAATTCAAAACGATTTATTAAAAATACACCGCGCTGAAAAGAACTTCATCGCGGAACTTAAATCTGACGAGATGGATAAAGACAAGGCAAACATAAATAAATATGAAAGTGATCTGCTGAAGCAGCTTGAAACACTGGATGCCCTGGTTTCCGCTCAAGGGAAAAAAGACATTGCCGCGTTCAGGGA
>Ga0180732_1000204_pt1 | contig 56920 bp, 50 predicted proteins | sample KR11_01MetaG_FD_148674 | JGI IMG/M metagenome (GOLD analysis project Ga0180732, IMG submission 148674) | Groundwater microbial communities from the Olkiluoto Island deep subsurface site, Finland - KR11_0.1 MetaG | ecosystem: Environmental > Aquatic > Deep subsurface > Groundwater | place... | reverse complement strand
AGCCGGTGATTCCGGGCGTTACCATATGCCGTTCGGGATAATAGGCAATCTCCTTGGTGTACATCTCCACCAGGCTGAGCGCCTCCGGCCTCGGACCGATCAGGCTCATTTCGCCCTTGAAGATATTCAACAGCTGGGGCACTTCATCCAGCCGCGTCTTGCGTATGAACCTGCCCACCCGGGTAAGGCGGTCGTCATTATCCGTGGTCCAGTGGACATTATTGCGATCAGCGCCATCGACCATGGTCCTCAGCTTCCAGACGATAAAAGGGTTACTCCCTCGCCCCATGCGTTGCTGAGAATAGAATACCGGCCCCCGCGAATCGCGGCTTGATCGGTAGGGCAATAAAGGGAAACAGGGGCAATGCCAAGCAGAGCCCAATACAGGAGGCCAAGGGTACACACCTGCAGAGCAAGGCCTTTTGGCTTCGGTGTGGATTGTGGAGGTCGGGTTACGCTGCCGTTATTCCAACCTACATGCTAGTTTTCCTTATAGCAGGTCACGCCGTGACTTTTTTCCCAAGGTCAGAGAAATTGCTGATCTTGACCGCACCATCCGGAAAACGCGCGACCACCTCAAGCTGGCCGCCCATTGCCTCGATATGGCTGCGCAGTGTGGACAGGTACATGTCCGTCCGCTTCTCCAGTTTGGCGATGGAGGGCTGTTGGACATGCAGCACCTCTGCCAGCATCTTCTGCGACAGTCCGCGCGCTTGGCGCAGTTCGTTAAGAGGCATCTCAGCCAACATGGCTTGAGCTTTGGCCTCTACCCGTGCCCGTGACTCGGGCGACATTTGTGCGCGGAGTTCAGAAAATTTCTTAGCCATCGATTAGTCCTCCCTTTCGAAGTTGCTCCATGTGTTCATCGTAGAGTCGATCGGCGATGGGAACGTGCTTGTCATACCAGCGGTCGTCACCCGTCTTATCACCACCAATCAGCAAAATAGCCGACCGTTGCGGATCGAACGCATACAGCGTACGCAATGGCCTGCCGTCGTGTTGAGTTCGGAGTTCTCGCATATGACCATGCTTGGACCCGTTGATCCCGCTACTGTGCGGAAAGCCCAAGGCCGGTCCTCGCTCTTCGAGCAAACGGACAGAGGCATCCAGCGACTCCTGTTCCTCTTCTGTCAGGCTGTTCCACCAATCACCGAACTCATCGGTGTATTCGACTTCCCAAATCATAACACAACTATAGCCTCAATGGAATATTCCGTCAATGGAATATAATTTACACCCACCCCAGCCAACGCTGTTTCAGCAAGCCCAAAGTCTCGCAGTCACGTAGATCGGGCTAGGCACGTCTTTTTTGTGCCGTAACCCAACAACCCAACAATCCCCCTACATCGCACCCTTGCCTGTCAAAACAATCCGGATCGTCCGCAGAAAGATCATGAGGTCAAGGACAACGCTCCGGTTCTTGATATAGTAGAAATCGTACATCAGTTTCTGGCGTGTATCTTCGATAGAATTGGCGTAGGAGTAATTAATCTGCGCCCAGCCCGTGATTCCGGGCGTTACCATATGCCGTTCCGGGTAATAGGGAATCTCTCTGGTGTACATCTCCACCAAGCTAAGCGCCTCCGGCCGCGGACCGATCAGGCTCATTTCGCCCTTGAGGATATTGAGCAACTGCGGCACTTCATCCAGCCGCGACTTGCGCACGATCTCAGCAGAGAGGGGAACCCGCTGCTACGCAATCGCCATGAGCCCTTTCTTCTGGATTACGGTCAGCAAACGCAAAGCCGGCCCACCAGGCTTCTTCACACCCCGCTCCCAATCGGAAACCAGATTCCTGGAAACATTCAGATAACGGGCAAAAACAGGCTGGGAGATGTGCTCACGTAACCGAAGAGACTTTATCTCTTCAGGACTGAGTTCTTGCACTGGGGTCAGGCACGCATCATCGAACTCGCGCATCGTCTTCTTTTCAATGGCGCCCACCTCATGCAGCGCCTCCATCGTTTCATGGATAGCGGCAAAGGCATCACTGCGATATTTCCTGGCCATCTTATGCAACCTCCTCAAACGGTCCACTTGCAACCAACTCACTTAACTGCTCATCCGTCAGGGCCAAAACATACTTGGCCATTTTCTAATTCCAAAAAGCATTCAAGTTGACACCGAGAAGGCAAACGAGCGGCGACGAAGCAGTACGGGCAGTACGGTGAGGAGCCGCACAGGGCAGCCGACGAAGGTGCCGGCTTGAATGCAAATTGGAATTGAACTGTTCTTCTTCAGCCTCGCCGACATTACTGAGCTCACTTTTAGCAAAACCATATACGAAAAACGACTTTTCACTCTTGCGAAACAGAACTATAGTGCGATACCCCTTAGACTTACCTTTTCCCGGACGGGCAATCCGCTGTTTGATAACACCACCACCAAGATCAGCATCGATCTGCCCATTTTCCGCACGCTTGACAGCATCCCATAGCGCATCGGCTGAAATTTTCTCTTTCCGGACGAAACGCCCAAACCATGCATTTTTAAAAACCTTCACGCCACCACTCCATACCTATAACACAACATATCACACTAAGCGTGATAGCCAAGAGCCCTGCAGAGAAGTCACAAAGTTGACAATCTCGCAAAAGTCCAGATTGTCATAATAGCGTCCCCTTTTCTTGTTCTTTTCTTGTTAGGGACTCGGAAATTGCTGAATTACCAGATGTTGGCCATAGGAGTAAGTCGGACTTCAGTCCGACAGCAGGGCTTAATACTACCGCAGTTATCGGACTGAAGTCCGACCTACATGTTCAAAAACGGTAAATTTGTAATTCCTGTATCCTTTTCTTGTTACTCGACTCGTGTCGCCGCCTCCGGGTAGAGCTCCGGCAACAGAAACTGTAGAGCATCCAGCGGCAAGGCGAAACTCACCGGGCTCACATGGCTGGCGGATTTGACCAGACCAATGCTGATTAACCGGGAAAGTAACGCCCGGCTGACCCGTTGACCCAACCCGGTCATTTGTTGAAACTCTCCACGGGAAACAGGCCCTGCTGCGAAAAGGTGATAAAACGGCAACACCGCCTCCGGTCGTAAAGCCTTGTCTTGCGCCATGCGGAACGAAATCAACCCTCGAATCCGCTCCTTCATCTGCCCCAGATCCAGCATACGAGCCATGAATCCAACCTGATTCAGACACTGATCAAGAAAAAAATGGCACCAGTTGCGCAGACCCTGCTCGCTCAAATTGCCACGCCCATCAAGGTCCCCCAGCCGGGGCTCATCGGCATCCGCCAACCTGGCATAGTAGTCCTGCTGTCGCCGGGCCAACCCCCGGTTTACTGACCAGAGCCCCTGGGTCAGGGGAAACAGCGCCGCATGCGTATGCAAACGCACCGCCCGACCGTTGCCATCGGCAAAGGGATGAATCCAGGCCATACGCTGGTGCGCGCAAGCAATAGCAATAAGGCGCTCTTCCCAGGATCGAGACGCTGCATACACCTCATCGTATCGTTTGAAAAACGCGGGCAGTGATTCCGCAGTCGGCGGCACATGGTGTCCCACACTCCGCAAGTCACGGCGCAGCCCCCCCGGCTCCAAAAGAAGACCGTCGGCAGTGGTTCTGTCCGCTTCAGCCAACCGGCCATACAAAGCCGCGTGCGCCCGCTGAACAAAGGCGGCCGGATAAGGAGACTCGCCAGCCTCAACCAGCAACTCCAACTCAATTTCCGCCTGGATATGGGCCACCGCGACACGCTGCAAGCGCGCGATGTCAGGCTGATCCGAGAAATTTTTGAGCAGTGCCTGACGAATTCTATAGGGATGCGTACCCTGCCCCTCGATACGGTTGCTGTAATAACTATTCATCTCTCGCAGTAACACACGCAATTCCGTCAGAGTGGCTGCATGTGCCATCGCACCGAGACGCAGAGACTGCTCCACGACCTGGCTTGCCTTAGCGCGCAACGCGTCAATCTCCTTCTGCGGCAGCAGAGGCTCAAATTGATGCGGGAAAGAGTAAAGCGAAGAAGTCATATCCATAAGCATCCCAAGATGCAAAATCGTTGTTGCCGGTTTATATGCAGTTTTATCTAACTGTATATAATATATTTTTAACTATTTATCATAAAAATTATGCCGGTATTTTTGCCGGCTGGCTTGTTCATGAAAAGGGCATTGATGAAAAGAATGAAAAGGGTAGCGTCCCCTTTTCGCACTTTTCGTGTTCTTAAACTGAAGGAGGGGGACTAAGGTTTTGGCATAGCTGAAGAATATCCTCAATAAGGGTAGCGTCCCCTTTTAAGAGCATCTAACTCAACTGGTAGCTGGTGCTGCGTCCTCCGGCGGCGGATTTGCTCAGCACGCCCCGGTCCAGCAGATCGGTGATGTCGCGTAGCGCCGTATCAGGCGAGCACTTAGCAATAGCCGCCCACTTGCTGCTGGTCAGCTTCCCTTCGAAGCCGTCCAGCAGCCGATTGAGCAGTTTGATTTGTCGGTCATTGAACGGCATGCCTGCCCAGCGCTGCCAGAACCGGGCCTTGATCAGCACGGCGCACCGTGTGACCTCTGCACCCTCTATCGCGCGCAACAGACAACCCAGAAACCATTCAAGCCAACCGGTTACATCAAGCGAACCTTTCTGCGTGCGCTCGAGCCTGTCATAATAGTCTTTACGCTCGCTCTGGATTTGCGCCGACAGACTATAGAAGCGGTGAGTTGATTGTTCTCCACGTGCCAGCGCCATGTCACCCACCGCACGCGCCATGCGGCCATTGCCATCGTCAAACGGATGAATAGTGACAAACCAAAGATGGGCCAGGCTCGCCTCCAGCACCGGATCGGCTTCCTGGCGTCCATTAAACCAGTCCAAGAGATCCGCCATCTCGGCTTCCAGCCGATGAGCAGGCGGCGCCTCAAAGTGTACCCTTTGCCGTCCGATCGGGCCTGAAACCACCTGCATCGGGCCCGAGGCATCATCGCGCCAACCACCGGCACGGATCCTGGCCAGGCCACTATACCCTGTGGGAAACAATGCGGCATGCCAGCCGAATAATCGCTCAGCGGTCAACGGTTGATCGAAGCGGCCAGTCGCATCCAGCACCATATCGACCACGCCGTCCACATGCCGGTCAGCGGGCGCCAGAGCGCCGGCATCAACACCCAGGCGGCGTGCAATGGAAGAGCGCACCGTATCCGGGTTCAGCCGTTCCCCCTCGATCTCGCTGGTTTTAAGTACATCCTCGCTCAAGACCTGCAAAGTGGCCTGATCGCGCAGGCCCAGTCCCAAGTCGCGCATGCGGCCGAGCAGGTGTCCTTGCGCATGGTGCACCCGGCCCAACAATCCGGCCAGGCGCAGGGTGTCATAGCGCCAATGGGGCCAGTCCGGCTGTTGCCAGAGATAGATGTTATTTCCGCTATTCATGCGGAGATTATACAGTGCATTCTCCGCATGGTCAAGTTTTCACCACATAAAAGGATAAAGTCACAAGGTTGGGCCAGGCACGTCTTTTTTGTACCGTAACTAATTCTACTTTGTCATATTTCCTTAGATAGTGCCTGTCCATAAATAAGGATTTTTGTTCGATATCAAGGACTGCGGAAAAAAAGAGCAGGCATATGTATGATATTCCAAGCATTATTTATTAAGCATAACGCAGAGATCAGGCAGAAAGACCATTTATGGACAGACACTAGATAGCAACACTCGACCACCCCTAACCCCTCCTTGCCAAGGAGGGGGACAAAGTCTCCCCCCTGATTCAGGGGGGATGAAGGGGGGTTAGTGGATTGCCAGATACGATGGTGAAACAATATGGCAAAGTTGACCTAAACAATCCCTCTACATCGCACCCTTGCCTGTCAGAACAATCCGGATCGTCCGCAGAAAGATCATGAGGTCAAGGACCACGCTCCGGTTCTTGATATAGTAGAAATCGTACATCAGCTTCTGGCGCGTATCTTCGATGGAATTGCCGTAGGGGTAATTAATCTGCGCCCAGCCGGTGATTCCGGGCGTTACCATATGCCGTTCGGGATAATAGGCAATCTCCTTGGTGTACATCTCCACCAGGCTGAGCGCCTCCGGCCTCGGACCGATCAGGCTCATTTCGCCCTTGAAGATATTGAGCAACTGCGGCACTTCATCCAGCCGCATCTTGCGCACGATCCTGCCCACACGGGTGATGCGGTCATCATTGTCCGTGGTCCAGTGGACGTTGTTACGGTCAGCGCATTGAGATGGTCGATCGGCACCCTACCGGTTATTTCTTCGATCACTCTTCTGAATTCTGAGACCTTGATCTTGTTTTGCATGCATTCCAGCAGAAGTTTGATCAGGTTATCGTCCCGGGAGGGAACGGCGACGATGACCTGATCAACAGCCATTTCCCTGGCAATCGTGATCAGGTCCTGCCACCCAGGCGAGGCAGCTTACCCTGCGCCTGGCTCCCGTTTCCCCCGGACACATAGCCGACTACTTCTGTACAAAGATAGGCACTGGAGTTGATCAACTGCGCCACTTCAAAACTTCTTTTTCCGTCACCGACAATGAGGGTCTGCCACTGGATCGATGCAAGCATCCGTTGGTTGAGGACTTTACGGAAGTAGACAACAAGAGCGAATGCGCTTCCATAAAAAACAAGGAACACCGCACGCGGGACCGGATCCCGGAAGAAACAGAGATGACCGTCGACAAAACCGAGCTTGCCAGCAAGCCATAATCAAAATTTTCTTTAGTCTGAGAGTGTGGATACTATTTGAATGAAGTCTACCGGAGTGACGATGCGTATGCCTCGGTACATCACCAGGTCGGTTAGATGATGATCGCCGGAAACAATATAATCGGCATGCCCTTCGACGGCACAGACCAGATATTTCGTATCGTCTGGGTCAGCATCTATCGGCGGTAGATTAAGGGTGCCTGGGGTTATGATGGCAACAGTACCAAGCAATTGCACAAAGTTTTTTAGCTCTTCGTCAGAAACAGTAAGCCGCTTTCTGATTTTGGGATAGGTCAGAACCCTGGAGATCTCATGGCAAATAGAATCTGACATGAGTAAGAGAACCTTCTCATCTTTGACCAAATGTAAAATTATGTCAGGATTTGAGTCAGGTTTGAGCAAAGCACTGACAAACAGGTCCGTATCCAGAACAATACGGATCATCGACGTGCGGCAGTCAGGGCTTCTGTAATATCGTCATCAACAGATGAAGAGTTATCTGCAGTTCCCTGAAGCGAATCATACAATCTGAAAAATTCTTTGCGCTTGCCTGTCATATTCAGATACTTTTCGATGGGAATAATCGCCACCAGTGGTTTGCCGGAACGCTCGACAATATATTCATCATCCTTGAGAAAAACCTCATTCATTACCTGCCCGAGATTCTGGCGTGCCTTTATAGCGGATACGGTTTTTAACATAGCTCCCCCTGCGACCAATATGATTAGCATGATTAATACAACTGATATGACTGTACTGGATAGTGACAATAGTGTCAAGTCACGTAGGTTGGGTTAGCGCCAGCGTAACCCAACAAAACTCTACATCGCCCCCTTCCCTGTTAGAACAATCCGGATCGTCCGCAAAAAGATCATAAGATCAAGGATTACACTTCGGTTTTTGATATAGTAGAAATCATACATCAGCTTCTGGCGCGTATCTTCGATGGAATTGCCGTAGGGATAATTGATCTGCGCCCAGCCCGTGATTCCGGGCGTTACCATATGCCGTTCCGGGTAATAGGGAATCTCTCTGGTGTACATCTCCACCAGGCTGAGCGCCTCCGGCCTCGGACCGATCAGGCTCATTTCTCCCTTGAAGATATTGAGCAACTGCGGCACTTCATCCAGCCGCGTCTTGCGCACAATCCTGCCCACTCGGGTGATGCGGTCGTCATTGTCCGTGGTCCAGTGGACGTTGTTACGGTCAGCACCATCGACCATAGTTCTCAGTTTCCAGGCGACAAAAGGCTTACTCCCCCTTCCCATGCGTTGCTGGGAATAAAATACCGGCCCCCGTGAGTCGATCTTGATCAGCAAGACAATGAAGGGAGACAGGGGCAATGCCAGGCAGAGCCCGATACAGGAGACCGCAATATCGGCTAAGCGTTTCGTGTACCAGAAATATCGTTTATTTGAACTGCTTAATTCAAGAAGGAACCAGTTGTCATTGAGATGGTCGATCGGCACCCTGCCGGTTATTTCCTCGATCACTCTTCTGAATTCTGAAACCTTGATCTTGCTTTGCATACATTCCAGCAACAATTTAATCAGGTTATCGTCCCGGGAGGGAACTGCGACGATGACCTGATCAACAGCCATTTCTCTGGCAATCGAAACCAGATCGTCTATGTGCCCCAGGTGAGGCAGGTGGTCCTGCGCCTGGCTCCCGTTTCCTTCAGACACATAGCCGACGACTTCTGTGCGAAGATAGGCACTGGCATTGATGAACTGCGCCACTTCCGAACTTCTTTTTCCGTCACCGACAATGAGGGTCAGCCATTGGGTCGATGTAAGCATACGTTGGTTGAGGATTTTACGGAAGTAGACAACAAGAATGAATGCGCTTCCATAAAAAATAAGGAATACTGCACGCGGAACCGGGTCCCGGAAGAAAAAGAATATAAACGTCGACAAAATCGAACTTGCCAGCAACCCACAGCCGAGGATCAATGCCTGCTGGCCAAAACGTTGCCGGACTTTGTGCAGGGCATATCCGTCAAGGACAAAGAAAATGAGGAGCGTGGGAACAAAGAGGGCCGCAAAGCCCCAGAGATGGCGACAAAGGAGGCCAAGGGTTAAATGGGCCTTATGACCAAGGAGGAGGGCAATGACGAACGAGAACGACATCGCCACACTATCACTTATCAGCAGCAGCGCGGCCTTTTCTTGAATATGTGTTTTCATTTACAAAATATCCCTGACGCATGCATGGATTGTGAGTTCTCTATTTGGTGTGGAATTGGCTATATTGCAAACACACCACAACAGCCGGTCCAGTTCCAGGACATTTATGAGGAGCGGCTCTTTCATATGTGCATTCAGCTTTCTAATGCCGCAGCGATTTGTTTCACTGCCACCTCTGGCGAAAAGAGCTTTGCCGACAATGCACAGCAATGGGCCGCCACGCTTTTTCTAGGAATGATTTCGTCCACAAGTTCCTCCGCCAGTCGCTGCAATGTATCTACCGAGTGATCCGTGCAGACTCGCCCAACACCTTCGCGCTCAATTATTTCTGCCAGATCATTACCGGGGTTAATGCTTGCCAGAACCGGCAAGCCTGCCTGCATATAGGAAAGGAACTTGCCGGGAATATTGTGCGTCTTGTGGCGCGGATCCAGTGCCACCATGCCGACATGGCATTGGGCGTACAGGCCGGGAATTTCCGAGGGATCAATCTCGTCATGAAAAGCCACATTGTCTAGTCCACGGGCTTTGACATCGCCACGCAAACGCTGGACATCACTGCCGCGACCAACAAACAGAAAACCGAGATCGCGTCGGTTACGCAAACGCTCGGCCAAGTCAATCAGGACATCCACGCCCTGGGCAACCCCCATGTTGCCAGCGTAGACAAAAATTGTCCGTCCCGACAGCGGCCCATCAGCCACCGAAATACTTGAGCCAACATCGGGTGCGTCAGCCAGCCAATTCTGCAGCACTTCAACTCGCCGCCTTGGCTGCTTCGCCCAATCATCAAAATAAGCGAGATTTGCCGGTGTCTGTACACCAATAATATCCGCCACAGAATACTGGTAGCGCTCAATGAGCTTGAAAAAGCAATAAGGCAAACCACGACTGAGCAGCCCCATATCGACTGCCCATTCAGGGAAGATATCCCGGATGATCAAATAACTCCGACAAGTACTGGCCTTTTTCAAAGCATTCGCAATCGGCCCAAGAAAAATCGTCGGTGAATACCACACTACACCGTGCCATCGAACATCCGCGAATGGACTTTTCCGAAGATTGCGCAGTATGGCAAAGGGCATCAAAAATTCGTTGATCGTACGCGACACATAACCAATATCTTTAGTGCGCGGTGCCTTCAATCTGAGCACCTGTGCGCCCTTCATGTCTTCCAGCAACCACGGGTGATCAATATCCGAGTCTGGAATCATCACGGTTGGCTGGTGGCCTTGCTTTACGAATTCCAAAGACAAATCCCTAAGCTGGACCGCCCCGGATGAACGCATGGGCGGAAAGGCATCGGCGATTAACGCAATACGCATTACATTGTCCATCCTCAAGACTTCTTCCAAACGACCCGGTTCACATAGTCCGTATAACTCAAGATGATCCGCAATACCTTTTGGGACACATTATCCGTATCGTAGTCCTGTACCAGTCTGAAGCGACGCGGTTCCTTCGAAAACTGGGAAATAACAACCTCAATAGACTCAATAATCCTATCAGCTTGCAGGCCGCACATGATCAAGGTCCCCTCGTCCATCCCCTCTGGACGCTCATGAGCCTGACGGATAGTGACAGCCGGAAAGTTGAGGATGGATGATTCTTCCGTTATGGTGCCGCTGTCCGAAATGACGCATTTAGCATGCATCTGGAGTTTCACGTACTCAAAAAAGCCAAGCGGCTTCAAAAAACGGATGCGTGGGTCCAGGGTATCCCCGCGATCTTCAAGTTTCTTTCTGGTACGAGGGTGAGTGGAAAATATAATTGGGTGACCGTATTTTGTTGAGATAGCACTCAACGAGGCGAGCAGATCGGTAAAATTTTCCTCGCTGTCGACATTCTCTTCCCGATGGGCACTAACAACGAAGTATTTCCCGGCCTCCACTCCCAGTTTTTCCAGAACATCGGACGACTCAATCTGCGGCAGGTAGTGACCAAGCACCTCCTTCATGGGGGAGCCAGTCTTCATAACCGTTTCGGGTCGCAGCCCTTCGGCCAGCAGGTAGCGGCGAGCATGCTCGGTATAGGTCATGTTGATATCGCTGATATGGTCGACGATCTTGCGGTTGATCTCCTCCGGCACGCGTAAGTCGAAGCAGCGGTTTCCCGCCTCCATATGGAAGATAGGGATCTTGCGACGCTTGGCGGGGATGGCGGACAGACAGCTGTTGGTATCCCCCAGGAGCAGGATCGCATCCGGTTTCTCCCGCTCCATTACTTCGTCTGATTTAGCAATCACGTTACCGATGGTCTGGGCAACGGATTCGCCAACGGCATTAAGGAAATAATCAGGTTTTCTGATTCCGAGCTGCTGGAAGAAAATTTCATTCAGCTCATAATCATAGTTCTGGCCCGAATGCACAAGGATATGCTTGGTATGCTGATCCAATTCTTGCATTACACAGCAAAGCTTGATTATTTCAGGCCGAGTGCCGACGATGGTCATAACCTTTAAAGTCATACTCACAACTCCTCAATCATTGCTTCCCAAGTCGGGGGGGTATAGACAAACTCTTTGCGGAACCGGGTAGAATCGAGACTCCGGTCACAACAGAACGTCTCATCCGGAAGTATCTCGACTTGGTGACTAAGCTTTTCCCGGAACAGCAGAAGCAGGTCATACTTGTTAATGGGGTCACTGGAAACCTGGTAGACTCCCGAAGCTTCTGGATGATCTACGAGCATGTTTTCTATGATCCGGCCCATTTCCATGGTGGTGAACCCTGTGTAAATTGCCTTGGTAAAACCCTTGACCGTCCCGGTCTGGGCCAGAAACCACTCGAGAAGACTTTTGTGTCGGGAAAGCTCCCGACCGATAATAGATGTACGCAGGGTCAGGCAGTGGCTGTCATGCACTTCACCCAGGAACTTCGTTTTACCGTAGAGATCCTCGGCATCGGAAGGGTCATCCTCCTGGTAGTTCCCTTTCCGACCGGAGAAAATACAGTCAGTGCTCAAGTGAATCAGACGCGCACCGACAGCTCTACAGAGTATGGACAGTCGATGGGGCAAAAGCGAATTGATCTCCAGGCTGGGGATGCTCTCCTTGGCAGTTGGACGCTGCTTCACAATACCCACGGCGTTGATGACCGCTTGGGGCCGAAAATCAGCAAACACCTCTGCCAGCCGTTCAAGGGAGCGGACATCGATACCTGTGTAGGCATTATCATTATCGAACAGCCTGTAAGGAGCATAGGCCTCAAGGTCCTGGCGGAGCGTCACTTTTACCTCATGCCCCGGAGCAAGGGATTTCAGGAGCTGGTGGCCAAGCATGCCATCACCACCGAGAATCAATAGGCGCACCCGACCCCTCCCTTGAGTTCCTGCTGGATAAAATCAAGACCGAGCAGCTTCTCCTTGATCTCAGGGATGGTGAGCCTTTGGGTATTATGAGAGTTGTAATCCTCCGACTGGGAGACCTTTTCCTGCCCTTCGGTGAAATATTTGCCGTAGTTCAGATCCCGTTCGTCGCAAGGGATGCGATAGTAGCCGCCCAAATCCTCGGCACTTACCATTTCCTCCCGAGTCAGCAATGTTTCATACAGTTTTTCCCCATGCCGGGTGCCAATAACCCTGATCGCGTTATCGGCATTAAAGAGTTCCTTCATGGCAATGGCCAGGTCGATGATCGTAGATGCAGGAGATTTCTGCACAAAGATATCTCCCTGCCTGGCATGGGTGTAAGTATAAATCACCAAATCCACCGCATCATCTATGGACATAAGAAAGCGAGTCATATTGGGATCGGTCACAGTCAGTGGTTTTCCCTCCTTGATCTGTTTAACAAAGAGAGGAATAACCGAGCCGCGCGAGGCCATAACGTTACCATAACGGGTGCCGCAGAGCTTAGTGGCGCGCTGATCGACCATCCGTGCCTTTGCCACCATCAGCTTCTCCATCATTGCCTTGGACATACCCATGGCGTTTATCGGATAGACCGCCTTGTCGGTGCTGAGAACGATCACCTGCTGTACGTCGTTGGCAATAGCCGCATTCATGACGTTTTCCGCGCCGAGGATGTTGGTACGAACCGCCTCCATGGGGTAGAACTCGCAGGAAGGAACCTGTTTCAGGGCTGCGGCGTGGAAGACGTAATCAACTCCGCGCATGGCGGAATACAGACTGTCATAATTGCGTACATCGCCAATGTAGAACTTTACTTTTGAATTCTTCAGCTCAATCCGCATATCTTCCTGCTTCTTTTCATCTCGGGAAAAGACGCGGATTTCTTTGATATCGGTATCGAGAAAGCGGCGGAGGACGGCATTGCCGAAGGAACCGGTCCCGCCGGTTATTAATAGTGTTTTATCCGTAAACATATTAGCCCATCCAGTTGATTTATTTAAGTAACGAAGCAGCAGTTTGCCTGTGGCCAGCAACTTGCGCGATAAATGAAAAAGTCTCTTGGGCGCAGCGCTCCCAGGAGTAATCTTGTGCAGCAGTATAAGCCCGTCCGGCAAGTTGGCGTCGCAGTACAGGCTGATTGTAGAGAGACCGCAATGCCTCCGCTATCTCACCCGGGCGTTCCGGATCGAAATATACACCCGCATCACCGAGCAACTCAGGCATGGCCGACCGTTTTGAACAGGCGATTGGTAATCCCGCAGACATCGCCTCAATCAGAATCTGTCCAAAGGTCTCGCAGCTTGAGGCAAAGACAAAAGCATCCGCCTCCGTATAGCGTGTATGCAGTTCAGCATAGGGGACTGCCCCTGTATAACGAACAAAATGGCCAGCCGGGTCTACCCGTTCAAGCTTATCTCGTAGCCGTTTTAAGGCAGGAGGAGAGGCTGGCCCCACCAGATCCAGTTCTACCGGCAAACCGCTCTTCCGCAGTTGTACTACCGCCTCCGCAACATGCCACTGATGCTTATACTGATCTATGACGGAGACATAGAGAAGGCGAAAGGGCCTATCATCAGAGTAGTGGTTAACAGCTAACTGCTTACGCGGCGGGCAGGAAAATCGTCCGTCAATGCCGTGCGGAACAATCGATGATTGTCCATTGATGGACCCGATTGCCCGCATCACAGCATCCTGAGCATATTGAGTTAGAAAAATCACCCCATCTGCCTTACGGAAAGTGCGAGACTGAGTCCAGCGCAAAAACATCATCTTGATCGTAAAAAAAGACCACCCATAGCGCCGCAACTCTCGCCACTCAAACGGCAGCAGATTTTGGCTGAAAGTCACTATCGGATGAAAGTTACCTGCATACGACCCACCAGGTACAAACAGCACATCACATCCAACCATTCGAGCCTGGTTGCAAAGCTTGAAACATTGCCAGAAGGTGCGATACGGCAGGCTCTTATCGAGTATCGGCTGATGGATTTTCACCAGCCATGGACGGTCATCGATTCGGTTCAAGGTTGCCAAACCACTCCAGACAATAACTTGTGAGAAGCCGTGAACCTGAGGATCAGCCGCCCGGAGCAGTTCGACCAGATGGGTTACTCCACCACCGGCACGTATATTTGATGCATCAATACCGACAATCATAAAGACATTGTTTCGCTTTCTTGATAATCCGGATCTGAAACTTGCACCGCTCTGGGCCGTTTCATCCACTCCTGAGCCAAGCATTTTGGCAGCGACGAACCAAAAAATTTATTCCACATCAACCCGCTGAAGTGGCCAGTTTTTAGGAGGTGGTTTCCGAATCGAAGTATAGCCAACAACCTATTCCTTGTTGCAAAATACTTGACGCGCGCCTCGGTCCACGCTTTTTGCTTTTCAAAATAATCTGCCGCAATTAGTTGCTGTTCAATCCATAATATAAACGCTCGCCAGTGCGTTTCATCATAAACAGCTGAAGGATCAGGACAATGATTTATACGCAGATAATGGCAGACAGCTGCTGCGAAGCCATAACAAGCCTGTCGCCTGCCTCCTTCCAAATTCGATATATTCTGATTATGCTTTCTTACTCTCACCAATGGTTTATCAATAGATGCCAATCTTCCAATTTCCGATAACCGCAACCATAAATCGTAGTCTTGGGATAATGCATATTTCGGGTTAAAAACTAACATTTTTTCAACTGCACTTTTTCTATACATCATTGAAGAATGCGGTGGAAATGCCCGCATGGAATATAATCTTTCCGTTAGATCTTTATGTTTTGTAGGATATGTGTGCTCTTTTATTTTACGACCTGTTGCGTCCATGGAGATGAAATTACTCATAATCATGATCAGGTTGTTATCGCTATCGGCCAGCCTAAGCTGTTCCTCAAAACGTGAGGGCAGCGCAACATCATCAGAATCCAGGATGGCAAGCCATTTTCCTCTCGCAATGCGTATACCAGTGTTGCGAGTACTTGCCGGGCCACTATTTACTGGCATTGATAAAACATTTACTCGATCATCCTGCATCTGGTAACGCCTTGCAATGTCGATAGTGTTGTCAGTCGAGCAATCATCGATCAGTATCAGTTCAAGATCACTTAGCGTTTGATTTAAAATACTGCTTATCGCATCGTCCAGATACTCCGACGAATTATAGCAGGCCATAATGACCGAAACTTTAATGTTTTGTCGATCCATTCAACGCCCCCAACTCATAACACCCACCAGACCGCGCATTATATTTTCTGCCAACCATCAGGTATTTGCCCTTCAAAATTCCACGAAGTAATTGTGCCTGAAGTAAGTTTCGTGCTTGGACAAATTACAATGGCCCCGTCTTTCCCCCCTAACCATGCCCCCCACCAGCTGAATGTGCTGTTGGCCGTAATAAAGTGCCGGCACTGGGTCATCAACCACAGGTCAGCATAGGCGTTTACATCACCTTGGTTGTGGGAAACAAAAGTCACCCGGTCTTCGGGCAGGGTAAGCTTCGCTCGGGCAGCCTCCGGGTCATCGGAAAACAAGAAGTAATGGGGCGATTCTATCTTTTCATCTATCAGGGCAATGGCGCGCTGGTAGTAGTCAGCCGAAACATTGTGGATCGCCGTATCCTCTGGCTGGTCAAACCAGCGCACATGTAAAGCCACGGAATTGTTGTTTTGAATCTTCTCAGCCATGTACTGGTTGTCTGTATCCTTGGGTGGAATGATTCGCAGGTCTTCGCGGATGGTCTGCTCCACATCTTTAAAGTAACCTTCGCTCTGCCAAAGGCCATCTAAATAGAGTGTCCCTTTTACTTGCAAGGCAAGAAGTCGCTTATCAAAATCCCGCCCATCCTGTTCCAGATAGCGCCTTTCCGCGAACGGCTTCCGCCGGGACAACCATTTCATCACACCCCGCCGATAGCGCTCAAAAGGTTCCAGTCGCTCCGCAGGCGTCGCCTTGCGAACCGGGATCAGGAAATGATCAAGCGCATACTGGCGGCTGTATTGGCGGTCACGAGCAAAACCAGTCACATCGTCAATGAGCAGTTCACTATTATTGACCATAGCCAGGCGGCGGGCTGCTGCATAACAGAAGAGTTGGTTGCCGAGGCCGCCTTTTATACGAGTAATGACTTTATTGGATCCTTTCATAGATGTTTAGTCCCAAGAGATCAGCTAATTTTAGGCAATATATTAAAACTGTTAAAGTGAACTATGTTTACCAATTCCTTTGTTGGTATCTTCTACACTACAGGCAGCAACAAAATTTGATTAAGTGTCATCTCCAACATATGGGACAATAGTGTTCTTTTTAGTATAGATCGCAACAAACGTCCCAATACTCACCCTATGGGTTTTAAGGTAGCCAATTGCATATGTTTTTTCGGAAACTTTATTAAGAATAGCCTCCTTATATTGCGCGTAATCATGAAATAATTCAGTATTGCAGGATGGGCATTTTGTAAAAGGCGGCTTAGCGAATTTCTTTCCGAATAATTGGTAAGCAAAGCGTACACGAGCCTTTACAATTTTTTTAAGTTTCAATCCGATTCCGTACGATATACCCATCTTTTCAGTATTACTTGGGCAACAAAAATATACTTCTGCTAGGGTACCCAAGTGCTCCTGAATAGCCTTGAGATCCTCAATATTGAAAGAGCGATAATGTCCTTCGCATTGAAATATGCACCCACATGATGCACATTTGCAATACGATCCTGTCAGATCTTGCATAAATGGCGCTGAAACGATAGTGATATCGCTGGTAATTCGACCAAGCTCCTTAACACTTGCGAGATACATATCAAGTGACATGTGTTCCAAGACCTCAAAAGCTGACACAACATCGTAAGAGCAGTCTTCTAACTGCAAGGATGGTAGTGCTGCCTGGAAGGACTCCTCGTATAACGAACTTTCAATAGAGGAAGGTTCCATATCACAAACTGCCCTATGCCTACCCTTTACATACTTCAGATAACTACTCGTCCCCCCCCCAACATCAAGCAACGAGTGGTGAGATAAGTCCAAAACATTTACAATCTTAATGGCTATTTTATGCCTAAACGGAATTACAGGAGATTCAACCTGATGTTTTGCCAAAAAACTGTAATCATTGAATATTTTAGCCATAATTTTACCTCATCTGACACATTTGTGTAAAGCCTCACCTGCCCTGAATGTAATCTCATTAGTCATATGTCAATCCGCTAATTGATAAAGTTCAGGACATCGTTCACTAATTTCGCATTCAAGACATCGTCCACAATCAAACAGTTGGTGCTGTGCTTAGTTGCAATCTCTTTTAAACTGTATAGATTTAGAAACGATCATATGAACGAATTGTCAATCTGCTAAAATAGCGAGTAAACGATGTTGTGAACGTTATCATGTCTCTTTTACTTTTGAAGTAAGAAGTCACATATCAAAATCCAGCCCTTCCTGTTCCAGATAGCGCCTTTCCGCGAAAAGGCCGCATGCAGAACAACCATTTCATAAGACCCCGCCGGTGGCGCTCGAATGGCTCCATCCGCTTCTCTGGCGTTACCTTCCGCACCGCGGGACATGAAAATGATCCAGCGCGTATTGCCGGCGATACTGCAGGTCGCACGCAAAGCCGGTGACGTCATCAATGACCAGTTCGGCGCTATTGGTCTGAGCCAGCCGACACGCAGCGGCGTAGCAGAAAAATTGGTTGCCGAGACCTCCTTTGTTGCAGGTGATGATTTTATTCATAGCAATTTATAACCGAGATAAAACAATGCTCCAAAGGTGAGCAGACCATACCAAAGCAATGACGCACTAACTATCAACCGTTTTGAACATGTGGTCGCCCCTAACCACGCACACCCCCAAAGCAGAAGCGTTGCCATAACACGGTAACGCTCGTGAATAATCAAATTCCCACCGGCAATCGCCACAAACGTAACCAAGTATGAAACATGGAACACAAGCGTCGCAACGTTCTCTTTTCGCCTCTTAATAGATTGAGCAAAAGAAGCCAACGCATAGGGTATTGCAAGCACATTGATCACAGATGAAAGTAGAGTGAAAAGCTTTTGCCAACTCCCCCAGCTGCCCGCCAGCAAATCACTAACAGATAACCAAATATTTGGAAGAGGTGCAACCAGATAGAGCACCATGCGCGGCGGCAAAAACAGGATAGACTGAAGCACGCCCTCGGGCATGAGCAGCATGCCAATGGAGTTCTCACTCCACTCCATATCGGCACTTAGCGCGATGTTTCCTGTTGCTGAACTCGCCTGCTGAAGGGCTTTGCCCATATCGAAATCGTATCCGCCCAGATAACCGGATATACCTGGTAGAACAATGAGTATCACAGCAGCAGCAACGACCAAGATCGCCCTTTGTACAACCCGCGATCCGCGTTGCGGTTTGACCAGCAGTATCATTAACACAACTGAAATGAACACCGGAAATACCATGCTGGTACGCACGGCGGCAATGGCGAGCACAGACAAGCCGACAATAGCCAAAACCTTGAAGAAAGAAAGCGGTGCCGTTCGTGCAAGGTAACGACCTGTGGTCAACATCGCGAACAATAGCAAAGCCGCCACCAATGTCTCGCGAGATGTCATTACATCGAACCAAAGCAACTCTGGTAACAACAAGGCAAAGGCCAGCGTCCAATCACGAGGCCCTTTCTGCCGCTTGATCTCATAACCTACCTTGACCAAATACAAGCTTGCGACAAGCGTCACGAATGCATTGATTAAAGCCGGTATGACCGGATTGTGACCAAGGACATAAAATATCGCGCCGTAGTAGTAGAGGATGCCCACATAATTGAGCGAGATAAAGTCTGTCGACCAGCCATAGTCAATCAGCTCCTGCGCTTGAAAATAGTATCGTTGAGGATCATAGCCCCACGCACTTGAAGATTCGTCTAACTGCGGCATCCAACCCGCATAAAGCAGTAAAAGGCTTAACCCAAGCTTTATTAGCCAAAAATAACCAAGAATCTTGAGAGATTGGTCATTTAGCCTGATTTGTGTGTTCTGGCAGAGCACGAGACCGCCAATAGCAACAAAGCCAAGGAGAAAAACAGAATTAAACGAAGCCTGTTGGATCGTGGCTAATATGAGTGCACTACCAACACCTAACAATAAGATCAAAAGGGCAACCTGACCCTTGGGTATACTTACGCTTCTTTTTTCACGGGAAATAGCATTCCTTGCGCTAGCTGCATCCATCAGATTTTCACCGCCACTTCATCTTCATACCAGTCATGCAGGCAGGGCAGCAATTCAAGGCGGCCGGTGTAGTTGAAGCTGAAGAAATCGCGCACATATCGGGGCAGGCCCCACAAAGAGCGAAATGTTTTTCTTGGGTCAATGCCAAATTGGGCGCTTAATAAAAAATAGCATTTACGAATGAAAGACATAGGACCCCAAAAAGTAAATAATAAACTTCATAAATGACACCATACGCAGTTGTGAGCGAAAAATGGCCAACCAATTTTTTTGTATGAAAATTAATTCTTGATTAAGAACGTCTGTCGTATATCCAATGGGACATCGCCAACTGTAGTGTGCTTGTAAACCATTAAGGCATAGTTTTATTTCGTCATTATCAGTCAAATTAACCAGACTGGGTCTAATTTTCTGAAAAGATTTTCCAGAAAGTTTAATGCTATCCTCAATAACAAAAGCCAATTTTCCGAAAATCCTATAGCTATATTGCAATAGTCCATAATCATCATCAGCGCATGCCACAACAGCAGGATATATTAAAACACCTTCATTTTTTGTCTGGGCTAACAAACAAATAGGAATCCCAATCCAAGAAAACAATGTACGATCCCACCGTTCAAACACATGATCAAGATTTATTCCCGGACAACGCCGCATAAGATAGGCCGTAGTTTTGGGAAACTTAATCAAATAATTGACAGCCTCCGGAAAATCCTGAACGAGTCGAGCATCACCTCCGAAAAAATTTCCAGAATGATTATCGCTGCCTTGCACAAAACCACAAATACTGACCAAAGGGTTTACTTGACGTACCATTTCAATGTAAGGGATCGCCAACCCGACGTCTATCACATCATCATCACACAAGAACCAAACAAACTTGCCTGAGGAATCCCGTGTATACCCATAATACAAATTGCGATCACCCCGTAAATTCGTTTCACGATAAATGTACTTAACCCGCCAGCCATTTTCTTCAAGCTGATTAATTATTGGACTGATAATCTCGTAAGTACCATCTTCACCATGATCGTCCGCAATCACAATTTCGAACTTCAAATGATTAAGATGCTGCCAACGATCATCCAAAAATAAACGCAGTAGCCGCGCAACCTTTTCAGGTCGACGATAGGTAATAATCAAGAAAGTTAGAAAGATTTCCATCATCTACCTTGCAAAATATTCTCTTGTTTTTCGTCGTTTCTCAGATATCTGATAACTCGTGCGGGCACACCCCCTGCAATGCAATTCGCGGGTACAGAATTTGTAACAACAGCCCCACTAGCAATCACGCAATTATCACCAATATCCACGCCTTTCAGCACCATTACCCGTGATCCAATGAATACATTTTTGCCAATACTCACTGACGCACATTTGTGAATTCCGGACATTCTGTTTTCTGGATGCAGATCATGAAAATCGGAATCATAAACAGTAAACTCTGTACCTATCAGCGTGTTGGCTCCGATGCGGATACTGCTGCGCTCGGCAATAATTACCGCATTGTTGTTGACCCATACACCATCTTCAATTTCTATGCTTGAGGTAGCATCGCGCGCTTCGATATGAATATAGCCGTTCAAATAATAGGGGGATGGCCAAACTCCCAGGTTGCAGCGCCCTAATTGAACCCTTCCCCGACCAGTCATCACCACGGGCTGGTTGAAACAGGCCAGGCTGTCGCAATGATGAATATTCGAAACGAATTTGTACCCCCAGACCCGCAATCGCTGATACATCCGGATTGGCAATAACTGCAATCGGCGTCGTAAACGACACAGCAAGGATGGCTTAGGATTGACCATGCACCATCTCCATCCGCCGCATTTCATATTTCACCAAGTACCACATGCCGACCCAGTGCAAGAAGTAGTTTATCGCATAGGCCATGGACACCCCAACCAAGCCAAAGACGCCAACCAATAACCAACTCAATAAAACAAATGAAATGGAAAAAGCGATTTCCGTGATCACAAAAAACTTCACCATCGCTCGCCCAAGCATTATGTAACCGAGTATCCAAGAGCCGATCTTGATCACATCTCCCGCAAGCTGCCAAGGAAACAACTCACGCATAGGTAAAAAGTCTGGGGTGAACAGGGTGTGGATGATGAAATCACGCAATACAAAAATTGTCAATGCACCCACTACGACGACAGGTAAAACAAAGCGATAAACTTTGATAATCTCTGCCTTCAGTTCAGGTGCAGTTCTAATTTCTGACAGGCGTGGCAGGTAATAAACCGACAGCGTGGTGGTCACCAGCATTAAGTAAATCTCGCTAATCTTCCATGAAGCCTGCCAATAGCCGGCGGCGGTTAAACCCAGGTTGGTTGCCAGATGATCGCGAATTAACATGAAAGTGAGGGGCATGGTTAGGGCAGAAGTCAGCCCCATCAAGCCAAATCCAGACAGCTCACGCAAGACGGGGCGATTCATCTGGCCCCAAAGGAATCTGGCCTTGAACCAATCGCGTCGCGCGACGATCGCCGCTGTGGACAGCAACACGATGGCGGGGTTAATCGTAAAGGCAACTAGCGTACCATACAGGCCAAAGTTGAAGGCCATCAACCCTGTCACCAGCATACTGAGCAAGCTGCCGAGAATGTTAACCGTAACATAAATACCAACTTCTTTTTTGCCATTGACGATCGCCATCAAAAGGTTGTTGGCGGCCAAAGCAGGTAAGGTGAGTGCCAACCAGACAAAGACACTGGACATGTCCGCCCGATGCAACAGCCATTGAGCCAGATCATTACCAATAAACAACAGGATGACAGCCGCGAATAATGATGCCCCCAAAGAAAATCGTATCGCGGTTTGCCAGACTGCATGTTGCCTTGCCTCATCATCAAAATGTTGAGCGGTCGCCTTGGTGACCCCCGTCGCCACCACGCCACCGGCAAGGCTGACTATAATGGAAACTGCATTCTGAAACTGACCGATGAGGGCATATCCGGCGGGGCCAACATAGACCGCCAATATCTTGTTAAGCACGAGAGCACTTGCAACTTTTACGGCAACAGCAATACCGTTGAGCAGGCTAGTCTTGACCAAAGTCATTCGGCAGCACCCTGTACTTTGCAACAGGCCACTATCACTTGGTTGGTTTGCTCCCGCGACATGCTCGGAAACATGGGCAGACTCAATACCTCCTCATGAATTCGCTCAGCGATGGGGAATGCCTCTTTGCCAAACCCAAGGTCGGCATACGCCCCCTGAAGATGCGGCGGAATCGGGTAATGAATCAGGATGCCAACACCCGCTTGGTTGAGCTGCTGATGGAATCGTTCACGCGCCTTGCTGCGTACGACAAACAAATGCCACACCGGATCTGCCCAATTGGGAACGAATGGAAGTATTAAATCGATACCTGATAGGCCAGTCAGATACTGGGCAGCAATTTTTCGGCGCGCCTCGTTCCAGCGATCCAAGTGTTGCAATTTGACGCGCAACAACGCCGCTTGCAGGGTGTCCAGCCGACTATTGAAACCACGCACGTCATTGACGTATTTCACCCGTGAACCATAGTTGCGCAGTACACGGATGCGCTCTGCGACTTCTGCATCATCGGTGGTGATTGCCCCACCGTCGCCATACGCCCCAAGATTCTTACCGGGGTAAAAGCTCCACGCCACCACATCGCCATGCGCACCGAGCCGCTTACCTTTGTAACGGGCGCCGTGCGCCTGGGCGCCGTCTTCCAGCACTTTCAAGCCATGCTTGCACGCAATCGCCAAAATCGGGTCCATATCGGCTGGCTGACCATACAAATGAACGGGCAGGATGACTTTGGTGCGCGGGGTAATCGCTGTTTCAATGCGCGCCGGATCTATGTTATAGGTCGCGGCATCGGGTTCGACTGGTATCGGTATTGCGCCGCACTGACTGACTGCCAGCCAAGTGGCGATATAGGTATTGCTCGGCACGATGACTTCATCGCCGGCACCTACTCCTAGCGCCAACAGTGCCAGATGCAAGGCATCCAGGCCATTCGCCACCCCCACGCAATGTTTCGCTTCGCAGTAGGCCGCATACTCTTGCTCAAAGCCATCCACTTCTTTGCCGAGAATGTACCACCCCGAGTCAAGCACGCGCTTGATCGCGGCATCAATGTCCGGTTGAAGTTCGAGATAGGACGCTTTTAAATCGAGAAAAGGAACTTTCATTTTAATTTTATTTCGCTACTTCGTTTAGAAAATCCGAATAATTTCGGATGTAATCGGATGATTCATAATGATGCGACGCAAAGACCAGCAACACAGCATCTTCTGAATATTTGTATTGCACACCCCAAACCATCGGTGGCAGGTAGATGCCTTTGTCGGGGGAATCCAGCAACACTTCTGTTCGATTCACACCATCATCCGCCAAGACCGCACAGCTACCACGCACGCAAATCAAAAATTGATGGCAGGTGCGATGAGCATGTTCACCGCGCGTTTCTTTGCTTGGCACATCAAACACCATGAAGTAGCGCTGAGGCGCGAAGGGTATATGCTGTTCAAATTCACCCGCCGTGAGGCTGCCACGTAAGTCGGGTATCAGTGGGAATTTATGTGTTGTGACACCTCGCACAACTGTGGTGTCCGAGAATGGCGGCTTGCGATCATCTTTCGATAGTTGCTGTTTAATGCTTTCTTCCAGTTTGGTATTGGTATAACCAACAATCCGCGCTGGGTTGCCCACCACAATTGCATTGGGTGGCACAGAACGTGTCACCACTGCGCCGGCTCCAATCATCGCTCCTTCAGCCACCGTCACACCCGGCAAGATGGTGGCATTCGCACCAATCGAGGCACCAGTCTTGATGAAGGTCTGCAAAAACTGCTCGGGATACACCTTGGAGCGAGGGAACAAGTCATTGGTAAAAGTGACGTTTGGCCCGATGAAGACATTGTCTTCAATGCGTATGCCATCCCAAAGTTGCACTCCGCTTTTGATCGTAACTTTGTCACCAATCACCACATCGTTTTCAATCAATACCTGCGCGCAGATGTTGCAGTTCGAACCAATTTTGGCTCCTGCCAACACTACGCAAAATTGCCAGATGCAGGTACCTGCGCCTATATCTTGGCTTTGGACATCTGCTAAGGGATGAATATTATTTTTCATTAAGTTACACACCGATTTCAATTACGTTGATGCGTCTCGTAGTCGTAGTAGGGGTTAAGCTAAATTATTGGTTCTCATTTATTTTTCTTCTTTGCCCAACATGTCCTGATAGGAGAAGGCGATGCCTTCCTTCAACGGCACCTTGCGTTGCCAGCCGAGTGCGTTGATGCGGGAGACGTCCAGCAACTTCCGCATCGTCCCATCCGGTTTGGAGGGATCAAAAGTAAGGTTGCCAGGAAAGCCAACCACATCCCTAACCAGCTCCGCCAATTCTCGGATGGTTAGGTCTTCACCGCAACCAACATTTACAAGCGGCGGTTGTTTGTCCCTAAACAACGATTGCAGCTTTTCTTCCGGCTGTTCCAGCAGATAGAGGCAGGCTTCCGCCATGTCGTCGCTGTAGAGGAATTCGCGCCTCGGTGTGCCGGTACCCCACACCACAACTTCCTTATCGCCACGCTGTTTCGCTTCATGCATCTTGCGGATCAGCGCAGGCAGAACGTGGGAGTTGTTGAGATCGTAATTATCGTTTGGGCCATACAGGTTGGTGGGCATCACGGCCATGAACCTGGTGCCATATTGCCGATTGTAGGCCCAGCACATCTCGATGCCCGCGATCTTGGCCAGGGCATAGGGACGATTGGTGGACTCCAGCGGGCCGGTAAGGAGGTATTCTTCCTTCATCGGCTGTGGACAGTCACGTGGATAAATACAGCTTGAGCCGAGGAACAGCAGGCGTTTAACGCCACCGCGGTAAGCCTCATGAATGACGTTGGACTGGATGGTCAGATTGGAGTAGATGAATTCTGCCGGATAGGTATTGTTGGCATGAATGCCACCGACTTTAGCTGCAGCCAAGAAGACATAATCAGGGTTTTCAGCAGCAAAGAAATCACGCACAGCACTTTGATCAGTTAGATCCAGTTCATCATGGGTGCGAGTGATGAGGTTATTGTATCCTTTGGCTTGTAGTTGCCGCATCAGAGCTGAGCCAACCAGGCCACGATGGCCGGCAATGTAGATCTTATCTTGTAGATTCATAATCAAATCCCTATCAATTCAGGACCGAATAGCCATGTTGTAGATCTCATCCGGCTGTACTTGTTGAACAATGCAGATCAGACTGCTGGAGTCAGTCATGTCGCCGTGATGGAGGACGAAACGACGATCTTTCTCGTGAGGATACTGGTAGAGGTGGTCGATACGATACGTATTAAAAAGCGAGGTACGGCGTTTGAGGCCGTGGACCTCATAGCCTTTTTTCAGAAGGAACTCGGCGAGATAAGCGCCATCCTGACCGGTAATACCGGTGATTAACGCAACCTTCGGTTGCGACGAGGGCTGAGGAGTAAGTGCTGAGGTCTGAGATTTTGGTCGGGTCATTTTTGGTCTCTTTGTTTTTGAACAGCAGCGTACAGTCCACCAGAAATTCGCAAAGACCCCTCTCGGGAGCTATACGATAAAGTTACGAAAAATATTTTCAAATTACTTTAAGGACGTAGGAAGCAAAATTAAGAAAGTGATAGTTTTCTAAACCCCTAAAAAATAATACCCCTGGCACGAAGAGCGTCCACAATCATATTCACACATTCCATTAAGGGTTGCGTTCCTGTATTCAGCTCAATGTCCGGGTCGGCCGGTGGTTCATAGGGTGAGGAAACCCCGGTGTAATTTTTAATCTTACCTTCGCGTGCCATTTTGTAGAGCCCTTTGACATCGCGTTGTTCACAGATTTCCAAAGGGCAGTTGCAGTAGACTTCAATAAAATCATCGGGGCCGATAATATCTCTGATTCGAGCCCGGTCTTCGGCCAGGGGTGAGATGAAAGCGGTAAGTGAGATAACCCCGGAATCGAGGAACAGTTTTGTCATTTCCGCAATTCTCCGCAGGTTTTCCCTTCGATCTTCCATACTGAAACCCAGATCACCGCACAGCCCGTGTCGGACGTTATCACCATCAAAGACATAGGTCCTTTTGCCCTGAAGGTGTAACCGTTCTTCAACGGCATGGGCCAGAGTTGACTTGCCGGAACCGGAAAGACCGGTAAACCAAAGGTTGACGCTTTTATGGCCGTTTAAGGTCTCGCGCCGAGGCCGGGTGACTGCGGCCTTATGTCGAATTACATTAGGGGAGATTGTCATTTGTTATCCTGATATATTCTGAAACATTACTAATAAAAACTGATCTCGCGCAGAGACGCAGAGGCGCTGAGAAAAACCAAAAAAGAATTGCTCAGAGCGACTCACGCTCGACCCGGATTGCATTATGGATAAATATCCACTCCAACCCTGGCGACATGATCGGCTAGAGTGGGATTATGAATTCCAGTAATAGATTTCACATCAAATTTATAAGGTAATGACAGTTCGTCAAGATCCATCGAAAAATTGGAGACGGAGCCTGTTAGTCCCTTCAAACGCTCAAAATAGTCCTCACCAAGAAAGGATCCATTCTCCATGCGTTTCTTGTCCAGCACGTAACCTTTGATGGCGAACTCCCGCAATACCTGAGTGGCCCATTGGCGAAATTGGGTTGCCCGCACCGAGTTGACCCGGTAACCTACAGAGATAATGACATCTAGATTGTAGAAGTTTGTGTTGTATTGCTTACCATCCGCAGCAGTTATTCGGAATTTCCGAATAACTGAATCCTGTACCAATTCACCGCTGGATAAGATATTTTTCAAGTGTTCATTGATGGTGGGAACGCTAACATCAAACAAGGTGGCCATCAACTTTTGTGTCAACCAGATGGTTTCGTCCTCATAACGGGCTTCAATGCTCTGCCCACCGCTTTGCCCGGTAAATATCAGAAATTCTGCCGTACTGTTGCGGATCAGCTTCTTTTCATCCTTCATCCTTTTACCTTCATCCTTCGCAACTATTCACCTGAGATTTCACTCATTCTTTTGGCCGTATTAGGTCTCACGTAGAGACGCAGAGGAGCTGAGAAAAACTTTTTTGGTCCGCAGGCCATGGATGGCCTAATTTGCCTTAAACGGAGGATACCGACAGCCACATTACATTACTGATCAAAAGTATAATCCATTTTCTGCACAAGCAATTGTCCATGGTCATCGGTGAGCAGGAAATCAATTTTACCTTGGCCATGAACAGATTCTTTATTCTGATATACCAGATCGATTTTGAATCTGCCATTCAGCACAATCTGACCTTTTGGGGACTCCTCCCATTTCAGTAAAGAGATCTGCAGTCCGATATTTTGAGTGGCTTTGAACAGATCAGTATAGGTGTCGATGACCCCAGTAAATGCTTCACCATTTTCTGTGGCATTCGGTTCAAAAAAACGACTAAACGCCACAAAGTTTTTTTCTCCATAGGTACGACAATATCCCGCCAAGAATGTATTAATACGCTGTTGCATGTCATCTGCAATAGATAGATCAACCTGAGGTGGTTCTTGCTCCGGCAGTTGCTCTATAACAATTTGGGCCTTAATTTCTTGTTTCACTGTGTCGTATGTTGGCTCAACTTTTTCTTTATGCTTGGCTATGTGTTTACTTTCAATCGCCACCGCCACATGTTGTGCAGAAGAATCATCTTTCTTCAGCACTGGAGATTTTGTGGTTTTCGTTGTGGAGCTCTCTACCTTCGTTTCAGGAGGTTGAGAAATTGGCGTCTTTTTTTCATCCTCAGCAAGTTGAGTGATTGAAGATGTAACCTCAGCTCCCTCCGCAGGCACCAGCACCGGTAGTGTTTCTACACCAATTTGGGCCTCAATTTCTTGTTTCACTGTGTCGTATGTTGCTACAGTGACTGGTTCATCATTCTTGGCTATGTGTTTGCTTTCAAGCGACGCCGGCTCATGTTGTGCAGCAGGATCATCTCTCTTCAGCACTGGAGATTTTGTGGTTTTCGTTGTGGATATTTCTTTCTTAGTTTCCGGAGGTTGAGGGGCTGGCGTCTTTTGGACTGCCTCAGCAAGTTGAGAGACCGGGGACTTAACCTCAGTTTCCTCCGCAGGAGCCTGTACCGGTTCCTGTGGAGGAAGTGCAACATTCTTCTCTTGTTCTTCAGGAATAACAGCCTTGACAAGTTTCTGCTCAGGCTGATTACTACTGATTTCTGCCGGAACAAGCGCAGGTGCAGATTCTTTTTGTCTGGTGGCCTGCTGATCCTTTTCTTTGGTATCGGCAATTTTCATCTTTTCGGCAAAGGTCATTGCCACTGTCGGAGCACCAGCTAAAGACTTTTTAGCAGGAGGAACAAATGCAGAGCCACTTCTCTGCAGCGTTGCAATCATCACTTTTTGAGAATATATCTGAGCGACCAGGGCGCAGATTAAAACTGCCCCCAGGATCAGGGCCAACATCCAGAGTATGACTTTTTTGTTTATGCGGCCGGCAATACGTTCTGTCTTTCCATAGTGCCAGGAATGATCTGTATTGATCGGAACTGCATCATCTGGTTCCTGATTTTTGGTATTACTGATGGTATGGTAGGCCTTGTTAATCTCAATAAATTTTTCTGTGGTATTTTTGTCTGCATTTCCGGCAGTATCCGGATGATACTGGACTGTCATTTTACGGTACGCGCGCTTGACTTCGGCTAAACTGGCAGAGGGAGAAAGACCAAGTATCTCATAGCTATCGTCCTTTTCATCGTCAGACTGGAAAAGCTCGACAATTTGCCCTACTTCCTGCAGGAAATATGGGTATGGTACGCCATACTCGACACATTCTTTTTGCAACCACTCCAGAGGCTCTTCCTTTCCTTCCCGACACAGAGCCAGAATTCTTTTGCAGGATTGGAGCATACCGCCATTATCGGCAACAAAGGCAATGGTATTCTCTGTAGAAGAATTCCGTGAAAGCTGCTTCAGCAATCGTGAGATATTGGTCTTGTCTTTTACGGCAATCATGGTTTCGTACCTGAAGAAGAATGTGTCGCCGCTGATTCACGTATCTGCAAATCGTGAAGCTTGAGATTCGTATCTAAAATTGAGAAGCTCTCTCCTGTATCCTCTATATTGAGATCACGAAGCCAGAGATCTCCAGCCAGGAGGTTGTCAAGATGGTTACTGGGATCTCGACGCACTTGTACCTGAACGGCTTCACAATCTTCAGTAACATTGAAAAATAGAGTAAACGGAGTCCAAGGTTGGTTCTCGGCCATAATCTCAGTTTTGGCCGGCGGGATCTTGCATTTGTAGCCCACGACTTCCAGATAAGGACGTTTATCTGTTGTCAAATTCTTTGTTTTCAAAAGTCCAGTAAGGCTATATTTTTTGGCTGGCTTGAGAGGGACTATCTGCGATAAATGATTGAAGGCAATATTCTCGGTTCCTGAAAAATGGAGCCGCATGGCCTGAAACGTCTCTTTTTCATGACCACTTTCGATCCGCCAGATACTCCCTTTAGGCTTGTCCACTCGCCAACCAAAGGCTGTATTCATCGGCTCTTCCTGAAAACTGCCATCGTAGAGCAATGTGTCGTCATTAAAATATTTTTTCCAGATTGGTGTCGCTTGATCTATCTCTCCGTTGACAATCAGGGTATTTAAAAATGCCAAAATGTCATTTTTATGGCTACCCACCCCCATATTTTCAATATATGGCCAAAACAGCAGGGCTGTATCAGTCTGTTTTGTCTGTGACGCATAATTAAACAAATGGAGGACGTTCTGTGTACCCATCCTGGTAAGAAGTTCCTGCGGATCTTCCCAAAGGGAAAATGCCATTTTCAAGGCATTCTGTCTCTTATCAGGCATTTTTTCTATGACATAAGCAAGATCACGAGACAGGATGTCAAGCCTGCCCAACTGATAGGCAAGCAAGGCCTTATCCCAACGCCAGCGACTGATATCAGTGCTGAGTTGATCCACATATTCCATGACAGCCTGACTCTCAGGTTTTTGTCCCTGATCATTATACAACTCTGCCAGCCCCAGCCAGGCAGGAATAAATAAAGGATTATAGATCAACGCTCGCTGGAACAGCCCTTCTGCCTGTACCATATCACCTTCGATCAGATGAAAACGTTTGGCATGCCAGGTGAGCAGATAAGGACTGCGCAGAGACTCAATAAGTGCCGTAGAACCGCTCGTGCTGGTGTATTCCGTTTGTTCCTGTCGGGCAATAAAAAGCTGTAATACTGCCAAACCCACGAGCATGAGAAAACAGACGGCACGAAAAATCCAGTGACTTTTATATGAAGAATATTCAGACACGCTTATTCTGCATTCTCTTCGCCGTACTTATAATTATAGGCGTAATATTTATAACTGCCGTATGTGGTGAAGCCCTTCTTACGTCCCGACTTATTAATGATGGCGCCAAGGATCCGACCACCAACATTGACTATGGCTTTTCTGAAATGCTTGACACCTTCACGTGGCGTTTCTCCTTCTACAGCAACAAGAATAACACCATCAACCATATGCGACAGCACCAGGATCTCAGCAAAGCCCTGGTACGGAGGACCATCAAGAATGACACGATCATAGTGTTGTGAGACGATTGCCAAGAGCTGCCGCATACGTTTAGAGCTCAACAGTTCTGCCGGATTAGGTGGCAATGGACCGCTGCAGATATAATCCAGGCCCGCATATTCGGTTTTTGTGATCACATCATCAAGTTTAGCCATACCACTCAACACACTGCTCAGGCCCATTTTTTTCTTTGATGTCTGAAATATTTTATGCAGACTTGGCTTTCTCAGGTCTACATCAATAATCAGACACCTTTCCTCTTCTGCCAGGTAGGAAAAAGCTGTATTCGTAGCCAATGAGCTCTTGCCGGCTCCCGGCAAGATACTGGTAAGCAGGATTGTTTTAGGGGGATTATCAGCAACAGAGAGCCGCACGGAAGTCATAGTTGTCCGAAAGGCCTCAGCAACCGGTGATCGTGGTTCATCAAAGGATTTCATGGCCATTTTCATTCGATTATCAATACTTTCCTTATCGTAGGGAATAAGACCAAGGACAGGGATATGGAAACGATCAGCCAACTCGTCCGGATTTTTTATGGTGTTGTCAAAGGCCTCGAGAGTAAAGGCAGTGCCGACTCCCAGCATCAAACCAAGAACAAGAGCCAGTAGCAGATTCTTGGCCACTTGCGGCTTAAAGGGAAAAAGAGGAGTCGTCGCTCGATCAATGATCTGGATATTGGTAACCGCAGCGCCGACCGTTGCCTCAATTTCCTTGGAGCGCTGAAGGAGGCTCTGATAAATAGACTTGTTGGTATCTACCTCCCGCTCCAGAATTTTATATTGTGTAGATTTTTCTCCTAATTCCAGCGCTTTTCCCTTTTGCAGTTCAGCGTTTACGATTAAATATTGTTCGGTTTTCAGGGCTGTTTCATAGGTGTTTTTGATGGAGTTGATGATCTGTTGTTTTTCCTTGGTGATCCGTGCCGAGATCTCATCCATTTTCGCCTGCAACTGCTGCAGCTTAGGGTAGCCCGCCTTGAAGGTAACACTCAAATCCCTGTATTCTGCTTCAAGTGTTGAATATTGAGTCTTTAAACTCTGTATGAGCACATTATTCACCACCTGATCCAAGGACTTTTCGTCAAGCGCCATGTTTTGTTTATACATCGCCTCTTTGCTGATTCTATCGGAAGACGCCTTGGCCAATGCGTTGTTCACTTCCTCCAACTGTTTCATCACCAGATTATGTTCCGGGTTTAAGGAGACGATACCTATTTTCCTGGCGAATTCGTTGAGTTGCAGCTCTGATTCCTCAAGTTTGATCTGCGCTCCCCGAATCTGTTTCTCAAGAAACTTACTGGCAGTCTTGGATGCATCCAGATTACTATCCATATGCATCTGAATAAACTCATCCATAGCGGCATTCGTGACACTGGACGCCAAGGCCGGGTCAGGAGACGAAAATGTAATCTCAACCAACTCGCTATTTTTGACCGGTGCGACATTAAGTCTTTTGTGAAAAGATCCCAGGATACTATAGGCCAAGAGCTGACTCTGGGCATCTTCCTGCAAGACGCTGATTTGATCTTGTGCCTGATCCGATCGAATAAAATTTTTAATAGGATCAAGAAAGGACATGGATTGATTGCCTTTTTCTGAACCACCGGCTTGAGGATTAAATACCGGGTTATTGGTCAGGTCAAGCTTGTCAATAACCCTGTTTGCCAATTGATTACTTTGCAGAAGATTCACCTGAGTTTGTTGAAATTCTCTCGTCTGCAAAACATTTGATTCAAGATTGTCGAATTTGGTTACCGATGAGTTCTGAGCCGAAGCTCGGATTGTTCCCTTCGCTTTAAACTGCGGTGTTGCCAGAAAGGTATAAAAAGCAGACAAGATAAAAACTATCAGTGCTACTGACAGAATTGCTGTTTTCCTGCGAATCAATGTATCCAGATAATCCCGCAGATCAATTTCATCTTGGAGTTCAGGAACCAGCTCTCGAACCTCAGCACTGGGAAGATGTTTTTGGGCATCTTCTCTAATCACCAGACTGTTATCCGCTTCAGAAAATTTTTCGTCTTTATTCTCAATCATTTTGTTTTTGATTTTTATATTTATGCTTCTAAGTTTCAGTATTGTCCGGTTTAGTTTTTACAAAAGTTCCCCTCCTTACTTTTAAGGAGGGGTTAGGGGTGGTTGTCTTTGATTTTCGTCAAAAGCAATATCCATAATCAGCGCTGAAAACTGAAAAACCACCCCCGGCCCCTCCTTAAACACAAGGAGGGGGGACTGAATTCATCACTTTTTTTAATCATGCAAATACCCAACCGGACACTGCTATCTAATTTTATAACTACTGACATTATTTTCTCGCGCAGAGACGATGAGAACAACCTTTTTATTTTGTTGTCTTTCTCTGCGTCTCTGCGCGAGATCAGTTTTTATGCTGCAGATTTCTCAATTCTTATCTACAAGGAGTTGTGCGGGGTTAATACAGCACAGTTGTTCAAGTACATCGGGACCAAGATTTGTTTCTAACTCCAACCATTCTTTTTCTGTAGGTGGTTTACGTGAGTTGATACCATGAGCATCAGAAGCAAGATAATGGGCACAATTTCTCTCAATGAGATTGAAGCCAATGTTTTTACTTTCAGAACCGAATTTGCCAAGCAAACTGCCAATATTGAGCTGAATCTTCAAGCCATTTCGGACATATTCCTCAAAGACGTTTGCCGTTTCCCGTAATTCGGGAATTCTTTCCGGATGGGCCAGAATGATTTTTCGACCTTGCTCCAGCAGTTGGTCAAGACAATGCAGAAGAGCCTCAGCAGAATCAGTAAAGGATGGCTCAAGTAAATAATAGGAACTTGCTCCCAGCTGCAAAAAGGTGTCACTCTTCAGGTGTTCCTGAAACTTTTTATGAAATGCAATTTCCATCCCTGGAAATATTGTTAGAGGAATATCCTTGCTCTGCAGATAGCCCTGTAACTCGGTAATTTTCTCCACAATACGCTGGCTGGAAGTAGACCAGGCTGTACCAGGAATATAATGGGGGGTAGCAATGATCTGCGTAATACCCAGATCGGTATAACATCGTGCCAAAGCAGCACTTTCTTCCAGGTTTTTTGGACCATCATCAATACCTGGAAGAATATGGGTATGGATATCTATAAAATTTGAGAGTTTCAGAGACATTGAACCTATTTTAGTAATTATTAACGATAAAGATTTTTTTCTCGCGCTGAGACGCTGAGAAAAGATTTTTTGTCCGCAGGCCATGGATGGTCCAGTGTCGCGGACGCCATGGACGGCGTAAAAGCGACCTTCTCTGCGGCTCTGCGGCTCTGCACGAGTTCAGTCTTTTGCTGGTAGAGGAGAATCTTTTAGCGCATAAGAAATCAACGCCACCAAGGTTACTGCATACAAGGCATTGGCCGGGAGCCGCCAGCCGAAATCTACCAGACCATGGATCAAAAAACCTATCAGCGAGCAGAATGCAGCACTCCCCACAAGCATCGATACCCTGCACTCTTCGTGAATAATACGGCTTTTTTGAACCAGTTTTTTTCCGGCAACCAGAATTCCGCTCAAGAGCCAAACTAAAAAAAGAAGCACCATGGGCAAGCCGATTTCTATGGCCAATTCGATATAATCGTTGTGCACTCTATCAAACAGAAGATTTTCTGGAAAACCTTTCAGATATACTCCAGACAGCAATTTGAATGAACCAAGGCCAATACCAGTCAACCAGTGATCAAACAACATGGGAAGACTGGAAAAATAAATATGAAATCGATTCAAACCAGAATCATCTATAGTAGAGAACCTGTTAATAACTCCATCTATCCCTAACATCGAACCATATCCCGCGAGAAATAAAATCAATAATAGAGTCAATAACAGCTTTATCTTGCGGGAACAGGGCATAAAGATATTAAGAAAAACAATTAACAATAACATTGTCAGTATCCCGCCCCGGGAAAATGAGAACACAACGGCGAGAATCATAATACCAGCAGCGAAAAAGAACAAAGGAACCTGAATATTCAACTGCGACAAAGCCAGAAATAAAGTTTTGAAGGTACTTTTTCTGGCCTTTTCTTTGACTATATCCTTTAAAGAATCAAGAAACAATATCCCTCCCGCAAGTGCCAGAGGCCAGCACATATTCAGCAAAGAAGCATATTGATTTTTATAAATAATAGTGCCATGTGCTGCGCCCTTACTTGTTACCGGTAACCACAAAATTCCCATAGGCGGATTCATCACCTGCAGCAGTCCATAAATTCCTTCAAATAAGCCGACACCTGCAATCACATAGAGTAATCCTGATACCATTTTTTTGTTTCTTCTCAGCAGTGTTGTGAGAACGATATAATAGAGGAGCAGAGAAAAAACAAAAATTGCCTCGCGCAAGCCGGCAATGCCATTATCACTTAAAGAAGCAGTGGTCAAACTGGTCTGAGCCAGGGTATTAACCATAGTAATCCTGGTTGCCCTGACAGGGGAGAGAAGCTCAACAACCGACAATGGCAAGGGCAGTGACTGTAGGATTATATAGACAATGAGGACAAGAGGAACAATTAACCAGTACCAGGACCAATCTTTCCACGACAATTCCGGTAGGACATAGAGCATCCAGCCTCCAAGCCCAACCAGGATCAGAAGAGTATAGACACCTTGAACGATGGGATGAACAGCACCAAAGATTAAGGGAAGTGTGGCCAGAAGGAAAAAAACCAGTGATTGTGCTAATTTTTCAGGTTGCAGCAACCTGTTTATGAGCTGAAGAGATACTACAGGTAACATTATTGCGTTGGGTCCTTGAAACTCACACCTGTTCCCAAAAAGCCAATTGTGAAACCTGAGCCAGAGAAAAGGGTCCCACTGGTACTGGACTCGGCAAAGATTATATCCTGATCCTTGATCAAAAGGCTATCACCGACTCCGCCCTGAAGGTCATTAAAGCTCAAGCTCAGCACTTGCCTTTCCTTACCATTTTCAACACGACGGATGAGCTTAATTTTATCACTATCCGCATACCCTGCCAAGCCACCGGCAAGAGTGATGACTTCAGTAATGGTCATACCGTTTCTCAGAGGATAGGTTCCGGGTTTACGTACCGCCCCATCAACAAAACATTGGCCGGTTTCTGGAATAAAAACGACATCCCCACCCATGACCACGATGTTCTGCTCCATATTCCCCCTTCTGACAAGTTCATCCAGGTCTATGAAATAATTTATATTTTTTTTAGTTTTGTCATCAAAACGGGTAATATATGCTGACGATCCTGCCTTCTCTGACAGACCTTCGGCAATGGCGATAACATCAAGAAGTTTTCTTTTAGAGACGTAATCGTATGTTCCCGGCTTTTTGAACGAACCAACCAAGGTTATCTGTTTACTGACATGCTCTTTAATATAGATGGAGACGTGAGGATCCTGCAGATATTTAACCTTAAGGTCTGTTTCTATTTTTGTTTCTGCCTCTGCTGCTGTGAGGTTACGGACATCAACATTACCGAGAAGTGGTAAACTGATAACCCCTCTTGAGGATACACGAACCTCAGCATTCAAATCTTGAGTTTCAAACACTGTAACCTGAAGGAGATCTCCTGGTCCCAGGAGATAATCCCCGATATCGTCTGTTGTCAGGACCGCAGCTGATGGTTTTTGTATATTTCTATCTGTCGTGGCCTTTTCTTTTTCTATGTTTTGGCTGACTTGCTGAAACTGTTTGAGGTCGGTATTAGCTTCAAATTGTTCTTCAGCGCATCCGAAGAGAAAGAGACCAACAAAAATCAATAATAGAAAACGAACCATTCTCGTAAATGACATTGATATTCCAGTACTACCATTTAAGAATTAAAATTATACAATTACTTATCTTGCACAAAAGCTAAGAGGGTTGCCAATTAAATCAGCAACCCTCTTTCTCGCTAGACCAACCTCTTAAGCCTAAGTGCTTGGACTAGGAGTCGGAGCAGGGCGTGGAGTTGGTGTTGGAGTTGGAGTTGGTGTTGGAGTGGGTGTTGGAGCAGGAGTAGGATCGTCCCGTTGCATCAAAGCCATTGTTGTCCCCCCCGCCAGGACCAATCCACTAGCTATAAACACACCATTAGTAAAGGTACCAGTACTCGCACCACCGCCAAGAGTGTCTCCAATTGCGGCCAATACAATTTTTTCATTAACGCCAACAGCCTTCATGCCGTCCGCCGTTGCAAAAACCAAACGTCCTTCCTTGACGCTGATTTCCGTTTTACCATCTGCATTTACCTGAACAGTCCCACGCACAACAGGGTTGCTTGCCGCGTTAAAAACTATTTCAGCAACACTATACACACCTTCCGGGGTATGAAAGGCTATCTTACGGGCCTTGTCAGTGATAACATAATCAACACTGCCTTCACGTAAAAACAACCTGAAGGTGTCAGATTCATTTTTGATGGCAAATTTTGCCTGATCAGCAGCCACAAGGGAGATTCCCTCTGACTTGATCATACATTTACCATCACAGACCAGCATGGACTCATCTTTAAGTGGATTCTGGCCGGAAAGCTTATCAACCAATTGATCACCTTTCATAACCGAAAAATCACCTTGACCGATACTTCCACCCTGGGCTGCAAGCGCTGCAGAGCTTACCATTCCAAAACCTAACACAAGACCCAACGACACATTCCTTAATCTTGTTCTCATACACCCTCCTTTCTAATTCATTGGATAAAAGCCCTATCAGCAGGGCGCAGCTTTGATCAAGTCATCAACGCCAGCGGCTAACTTATTAAGTTTTTTACAAAAAAAACAGATAAAAAAAACGATTCTTTCCATAGCTTAAACTCAAGATAATAATAATACATTTTTTTTATATTACTGTCAATTAATCGGCAATAATTGGAAAAAGCTCAAGGCCAGTCTATTTTTGGTTTGTGATCGGCTTTCTCTAAAGTACCTTAATACCCATGCAGTTCATCAACATGCCAACGTGCTTGCGTCCAGCACAATCAGCCCCTACTCCCGGAGTCTTCCCTTACCTTCGATTCGGATTATCTTCCCCTTGGTCGAGAACGCCTGCTTAACGCAGGCTGAGTTTGCCTACCATGCAGGGCAAACGAAAAAAGGGGTAAGCAAAAAAAAAATCGCTTAACCCCTTTAAATTCAGTGGTGCCGGGTCCAGGAATCGAACCAGGGACACACGGATTTTCAGTCCGTTGCTCTACCGACTGAGCTAACCCGGCACATCATTAACAACGGTGGTTAATTACACGACATTTTTTTTCTTGTCAATAAATTTCTCTTTCAACCCAACAATCCTCCCCACACAGAGTCCTCGCCCCCAAGCAAGTGAGACTCTTCCTGAGTTCTTCCATTACTTATCGGATGCCCCCAAGGAAACGATCACTCCTTTCCTGATTTTTTCGGGGTTTCCAGTCCGGATAAGATCATTATTTGGTGACAACGACTTAATCTAGTGAGAGCGAAAGATTGGCAAGATCGTCGGATCCTTTCTTCTGGGATGCTTCGGTCCCTGCACCCACGTCTCCCAGATCAAGGTCAAAGTCCAGGTCATCATCGACAGGATGAGAAGACGATTGCTGAGAAGGAGCTGCAACTTCCAAGGCATCAGAAAGATCCAGCTCATCAAGCGACAGATCGGCAAGATCAGTCTCCTCAGCGGGGGAGGCTGAGTCACTTTCTTTCTCCCCACCAAAGGACAGATCCAGATCATCAAAATCAAAGTCAATTTCAAGATTACTCGTCTCCTCAGCTTTAGCGGCAGCCGGACGCGCAAGATCAGAGATATCGGCCAACCCTTCCGGGATTTCAAACGGTGCAGGCCGGGCAGTCTGTGCGGCTTGTACCGCTTGAACATTAATCGGCACATCTTCAAAACGGCTGGTGTCTAATAACAAGTCGTCTTCATCAAAAGACAGATCGTTATCTTTAGTACCAGGATTAAATTCAATTCCAAAATCATCGTCAAGAGAGCTCTCACTGATGCCTGACGACTGCATATTGCCCGTCATCACAACTTCCTGACTATCAACCTCGTTGTCCTCAAAGTCGATCACATCCTCATCCTCGACTGCCAGCAGATCCAGATCGGGATCAAGGACATTCACCATGTCCATATCCTCTTTATGCCCACTACTGACATCCATTTCAGAAGAAAATTGCAGAAAAAGAGGAACAGCAACGGCATATGTTGTTCCTTTAAATTCACCACCAGCCATTGGCTTATGGCATTTTCGACAACTCTCCTGATGATCAAACGAGATATATCCACATTTAGAACAACGCATAATCACTTTTCCTTTCTAAAAAGAGCTCTACTCTTCAAAATTCCCTTTAACTATTCAGACCATCCAAGTTGGAACCTTCAACAAGTTGCATTCAGTATTGCACATTCACCCCTTGAGAATCAAGAAATAATTCAGGGAATCCAATCCATACCGATATCACACGATGGGGCCGAATGGGTAAGGGCGCCAATGGAAACGATATCCACCCCGCTTCGAGCCACAGCCAGCACCGACTCAAGGGTAACACCACCCGAGGCCTCAACGAGCGCCCGGTGGTCAATGAAGCGGACCGCCTCCTGCATCATGGCAGCATCCATATTATCAAGCATGATGATATCGACCCCACAGGCCAGACACTCACGCACCTGATCCAGGGTATCGGTTTCCACCTCAATACGCAAGGTATGGGGTATTTTCCGGCGCAGCAGGGCTACTGCTTTGGTAATGGATCCGCAGGCAGCAATGTGATTATCCTTGACCAGGATACCGTCGGCAAGATTAAAACGGTGATTATAACCACCGCCAACCTGGACTGCATATTTTTCAAGCATGCGCAATCCTGGGGTTGTCTTACGGGTATCCGTGATCCGGACCGGGCAGGATTGCACCTGCTCCACAAACTGGGCGGTGAAGGTGGCAATACCCGAAAGTCGCTGCAAAAGATTGAGCGCCACCCGTTCGGCCTTCAACAGATCGACAACCGGACCTGATACCGTAAACAGGATATCACCTTCGCCAACCCTGACACCATCTGTCACCAGCCCCTCGACCACAATGGCTGGATTCTGCACCAGAAAGACCTCAGCGGCCACCGAATCACCACCAGCCACAACAAAAGACTCTCTGGCCACAATCCGGGCGCGACCTACCTCGCCCTTATCAAAGATCGATTCACTGGTAAGATCACCGCGCCCGATGTCCTCGGCCAGAAAAGAGCGAATACAAGTATGCAGGGTAGCTTTATCCAAGATTTTTCAACCGTTGTTCAGCTTCAGAAATCTTGACCAAGGTGGCATCCAGCTCCTCTTTTTTCTCTCTTTCCTTCATCACCACATCTGCCGGAGCATTATTGAGAAATTTTTCACTGACAAGCTTGGCACTAATCTGAGCAAGCTTTGCCTCAACCTTCTGCCGCTCTTTGGCAAGCTTTGCCGTTTCTTTTTCCACATCGACCAGCCCCTTGAGGGGGACATAAATCTCCATATCCTTGTAGAGATAGGTGGCGGCATCTGCCGGTTTTTCCCCTTCGCCTGAGACCACCAGAGAACTGAGCCGGGTCATATCCGCAATGGTGGCTGCAAAAGACTGAAGAAAGGTAATCTGCGCAGGAGTTGGACAGAGGACAAAGGCCTCTATCTTTACGGAGGGGTGGACATCAGCTTCCGCCCGGATATTACGGATCCCGGTAATAATCCCCATAAGCATCTCCACCTGTCCTTCAGCCTCGCTGTTCAGCCAGCTCTCATTGACCTCAGGATAGGCACTGGTCATCAGGGTCTTGCGCTCACCCGGCAGGACACTCCAAATCTCCTCGGTGACAAAGGGAGTGATAGGATGAATCAGTTTGAGAATAGTCTCCAGAACCAACAAGAGTACCCCACGGGCCTGATCGCGGACAATCAAATCTTTGCTGAACAGGTCGGGCTTGATCCACTCCAGATACCAGTCACAGAACTCATGCCAGACGAACTGATAGAGGGCAGAAGCCGCATCATTGAAGCGATAGCTATCGAGGGCTGCCCGCACCTCAGCCGTGGTTGCGGCGGTACGGCTGAGGATCCACTGATGAACCAGGGACAGATCAGCCGCATTGCCAGCCCATGCTTTGACAGACTCCTCACCATCGGCCACATGCATCAGGGCAAAACGGGCCGCATTCCAGATCTTGTTGATAAAAAAACGATAGCCCTCAATCCGCTCCTCATCAAGCTTAATCTCCCGTCCCTGAGCGGCAAAGGCGGTCAGGGTAAAGCGCAGGGCGTCGGTCCCATATTTATCAATCACCTCGAGAGGATCAATCACGTTGCCCGTGGACTTGGACATCTTCTTGCCATGCTTGTCTCGTACCAGGGCATGGAGATAGACATCGTGGAAGGGCACCTCATCCTTAAAGTGCAGCCCCATCATCATCATCCGGGCCACCCAGAAAAAGAGAATGTCAAAACTGGTGATCAGCACTGAGGTGGGATAAAACATGGCCAGTTCTTTGGTCTGCTCCGGCCAGCCGAGGGTGGAAAAGGGCCAGAGTGCCGAAGAAAACCAGGTGTCGAGTACATCTGTTTCCTGGAGCAGCTCTGTTGAACCGCACTTCGGACAACTGGTGGGATCAACCGAGGCGACGATCATCTCTCCACACTCCTGACAGGTCCAGGCCGGAACCCGATGGCCCCACCAGATCTGCCGCGAGATACACCAGTCCCGGATATTATCCATCCAGTTATAAAAGGTATTATACCAGGTCTTTGGATAGATATTGATCCGCCCGTCACGTACCGCCGCTACCGCCTTGGCAGCCAAGGGTTTTACCGAAACAAACCACTGCAGGGAGGTGGTGGCCTCAACTACGGTCTGGCAGCGATAACATTGCCCCACCGCGTGATCATGTTCCTCGATTCGGTCAAGAATACCCTGAGCTTCCAGATCCTCAACAATCTTCTTCCGACAGGCGAAACGGTCAAGACCGGCATAGACACCGGCATTTTCGTTCATATGGCCACTGCTGTCCATGACCTTGAGGATCTCAAGATCATGGCGCCTGCCAATCTCATAATCATCCCGATCATGGGCCGGCGTCACTTTCAAGGCACCGGTGCCGAAATCCTTCTGTACATGATGATCAAAGACAATAGGAATGACCCGATCACTCAAGGGCAACTTGATGCCAACCCCTGCCAGATGGGCATAGCGCTCATCCTCAGGATGGACAGCCACGGCAGTATCGCCAAGCATGGTCTCGGGCCTGGTGGTAGCCACTACCACATAACCACTGCCATCGGCAAAGGGATAGCGAAGATGATAGAGTTTACCCTTCTTCTCCTCGTGCTCCACCTCATCATCGGCCAGGGCCGTCTGGCAGCGGGGACACCAGTTGACGATATAATCCCCCTTATAGATCAGCCCCTCATGATACAAACGGACAAAGACCTCGCGTACGGCAGTCGACAAGCCTTCATCCATGGTGAACCGTTCCCGGTCCCAATCACAGGAGGCACCCAGCCGTTTGAGCTGACGGATAATCGTCCCGCCCTTCTCCGCCCGCCAGGCCCAGACTTTTTTGATAAACTCCTCACGGCCAATGTCATGCCTGCTCAAGCCTTCTGCTGCCAGTTGCCGTTCCACCACGTTCTGAGTGGCAATACCTGCATGGTCCGTGCCCGGTACCCATACCGTATTGTCTCCACACATCCGGTGATAGCGTACCAGCACATCCTGCATGGTATTATTCAGGGCATGACCCACATGCAGGACTCCGGTCACATTGGGCGGTGGAATCACGATGGAAAACGACGGCCTGCCCTCTACCATGGTGGCCTGAAAACATTTTTCCTCGGTCCAGCGCTGAAGCCACTTTTCTTCGACGCCGGCAAACTCGTAGCCCTTGCTCAATATATCGTTCATACGTTTTACGATTTAAAAGTTAATATTCTGACAAGACATTTTTCTGTCTTTTATCATACATTCCAAGGTTTAGGTAAAAAAATATACTCATAAAGGCTCAGGGCATAACGGTCGGTCATCCCGGCAATAAAATCACAGACCCTTCTATGTGCTATCTTTTCACTGGCCCAGACATTTTTCTGGGTCTTGGGTTGCCATGAGGTCCCGTCGCGCTCCATCAAGCCATTTTCAAGGAAATAATGATACAGATCCCGGATAACTCGCTGGGCCTTCTCAAATTCATTATGGACCTTATAAAATCGATACACATTTTCATAGAGAAAGGTCCGCAGATCGGTAATCGCCCTGAGCATTTTATGGCTGAGGTGCAGTCTGCCATCCCCTGCAGCCAGGGTTTCCACAATCAGATCCCGGACCATGGCGCCGGTTCTTTTGGAATGACGATCTCCGATCACCGCTTTTATATCCGCAGGCAGATCGCTTTCATGAATAATTCCGGCACGCAGGGCATCATCCATATCATGATTGACATAGGCAATGATATCCGCCACCCGCACCACCTGCCCTTCCATGGTTGCCGGAAGCTCTGAGCTATTATCCGGCAGGATATCATTGCGGCCCTTGGAGTGTTTGATAATCCCGTTTCTGACCTCAAAGGTAAGATTCAAACCCTTGCCTCGATTCTCCAGAAAATCAACCACCCGCAGACTGTGCACATAATGGCGGAACCCGCCCGGATGCAGTTCATTCAAGGTCGCTTCGCCGGCATGACCAAAAGGGGTATGCCCAAGATCATGACCAAGGGCGATGGCCTCAGTCAAGGCCTCATTAAGACAGAGGGCGGCAGCAATGGTCCGCGCGATCTGGGAAACCTCAAGGACATGGGTCAACCGGGTCCGATAATGATCCCCCGCCGGGGCCAGAAAGACTTGGGTCTTATGCTTCAAGCGCCGAAAAGTCTTGGAATGGGTAATACGATCCCGATCCCGCTGAAATGGCATCCGGATATCGCAGCCTTCGTCCTCTTCCTCAGACCGACGTCCCAGGGAATTTTTATTGAGGGTAGCATAAGGGGAAAGTATTTCTTCCTCCCTGTCCTCTAACTGGTACCGAATCGAAATTCCTACAACTGGTGCATAAGCCATGATGCATCTCTTTGAACACACGGAAAACAACTCACAGGGCATAAACGCCCCAAGGATACTTCCATGAATGAATGCACCCCAAGGCAGAATCCCTAGAGTGTTAAACGCGACTTTTTTTTCACCCTTCTCTTTACACATCCCGCCTTGTTCCTGCAAGAGGGAAAGAAACCACTCTTACAGGATTTTTTACAATAACCACCTAAAACTACGCCCTTTATATTTGTCAGTTTTGACTCGTTTGTGGCAGCGAAAAATGGTAAAAATTTATTTTATCATTTTTCGCTGCCACAAACGGGGGAAGACGTTAACAATTCGGCCATATGCAACACTCTCACCGGCATTCCCGAAGCCTCTATCGCCAGACGCCACTGGATGAGGCAACCGGAGCAGGTGCTGGTAATCACATCAGGAGCCAAGGCCAACACCTTTGCCGCCAGAGCGTCACGAATCAGTACCGAGATATCTGGAGCACCGATATGAAACAGCCCGCCCTGACCACAGCACTCCGGACCATCAGGAAGTTCAAGCAAGTCGATATTCGGATTCCGGCCAAGCGCCTTGCGCGGCTCTGTCATGATTTTCATCCCCTCTAAGCCATGATGAAAATGGCAGGGATCATGATAATACACACGCAGCTTCTTTTTTCCGGATTCCTGAGTCGCAAGTTCTTGCGGCAGATGCTGGTCAAGAAAACAACTGAGTTCCACCAGACGCGCAACCAGAGCATCCGCCTTGATCCGCCAGACCGAATCATCTTCAAAAAGCTCTCTATATCTGCGTAGATGCGCATAACACGAGGCACAGGAAATCAGGACAGGTCCACTACTCTGTTCCAGTACGGTAATATTCTTCCGGGCACAGTTCTGTGCTTCCCGCTTGTCTCCTGCGGACAGGGCCGCCAGGCCGCAACAGGACAAGCCGTCAGGGACATGCAAGGAGTAGCCGAGAGAGACAGCAAGACACTGACAGGATGTGACAATTTCAGGAAAAAGATAGCGGCCAGTGCATCCGGGGAAATAGGTCAACACCCCTTTTTGTGAAAGACCTGAAGAAACTCCATCCTGCTGAGCCGGCGATCCTTCCACCTCCTGCTTAAACAGGGCCAGACTCAATCTGAGCCCACTCTCTTCCGGAAGATATCTCGACACAAACTCTGCCCCGGCCCGGCCAAGCACCCGTAATGGCGCGAGGATCTCAGGATGAGCAAGAGCCTTGCGGGCCAAATACTTCTTGTAACCATGGGCACCATAAACGGCAGGAAAAGCTGAACGGGCCTGCACAACCTCCCGGCACACATCTATACCCCGCGGACAGACAGCGGAACAAGCTCCGCAGAGCAGGCATTTGGAAAAAATATCTTCAAACACCACTCCTTTGCCAGGCAACTCCGGAATTTGGGTCAGATGAATCTTGCCCCGAGCGGTATGGGCCTCCTGACCAGTGACCCGATAAACCGGGCAGACCACGGAACAAGCCCCGCATTTGGCACAGGAGATCACGAATTAAAATCGGATGGCCTTGCAGCAAAGTCTATAAAACTTTGCTGCAAGGCCAAAGTCACAATGAGGATGGCTAAGCCAAAAGGCCCAAAGACAAGGCGCGCAGGTAAGCGAGGTTGCGAGACTCCGAATCCTGAGGAATGAGGGCCGCTCTTTAACCATCCATGGAGCAAGCGGCACTGGGGCGTCCATGCCCTACGCGTACTTTTGGGTACGTCGCAGTGACGAAGGATGCAGCGCAACGCAGTATTTGGGCCTTTTCGCGGCGCCATCATTTTTCCCACAGTAAGTAGGCCTTGATAAAGGGATCCAGGTTTCCATCAAGCACGGCATCCACATTGCCGACCTCAACATCTGTACGATGATCCTTGATCAAACGATAGGGTTGAAGGACATAGGAGCGAATCTGACTGCCCCAGGATATCCCCTTTTTGTCTCCGTGCAGATCGTCTTTGGCCTCAGCCTGCTTTTCCCTCCCCAGTTCATAGAGACGGGACGTCAGCATCTTCATGGCCGTATCTTTGTTCCGATGCTGGGAACGTTCATTCTGACACTGCACCACAATGCCGGTGGGCAGATGGGTAAGCCGGATGGCCGAATCGGTTTTATTGACATGCTGCCCACCGGAACCGCTGGCCCTGTAGGTATCAATACGCAGATCTTTATCCAGGATATCCACCTCAATAGTGTCATCGAGCTCAGGCATGACCATGACCGAAGAAAAGGAGGTGTGACGCCGACCACTGGCATCAAAGGGCGAGATCCGCACCAGGCGATGGATTCCCACCTCTGAACGCAGATAGCCATAAGCATTATGTCCCGTGACCATTATGGTCACACTCTTGACCCCGGCCTCATCACCGGCCAGGTAATCAAGGATATCCGTCTTAAAACCTTTCAGCTCAGCCCAGCGCAGATACATACGCATAAGGATACTCACCCAATCCTGGGCCTCGGTGCCGCCGGCACCGGCATGAATATCCATGATGGCATTATTAGCATCATGTTCTCCGCTGAGCATGCACTCCACCTCAGCAAGGGCAATACGTTCCTGTAACGGATCTATAGCAGCGGCCACTTCGTTCTCTATATCGGCGTCATTCTCTTCCATGGCCAGATCCAGAAGCATCTCCATCTCTTCCAACTCTTCCCACTTACCTTCCCAGCTCTTGATGATATCCTGAAGCTGTCCATGCTCTTTTTGCACCTTCTTGGCAACATTGGCATCATTCCAGAAATTGGGGGCCAGGGTCTGCTGTTCAAGCCGTTCCAGATCGTCTTTTTTGTGATCTAAGTCAAAGATGCTCCTTCAAGGCCAGCAGTCGTCCCTTCAGCTCCTGAAGCCTTTGTCTGGATACTGCGGCACCTGTTTCTGTTGACATGATAACTCCCTACAAAAAATATAATATGAATGATTATGAAAGACTTCTCATTCGAGGATTACGAAGGACAATCCAGGCCAGTAAAAGAATCGTTACTCCCAGACAAAAAGGTGAAAAAAGATACCCCCAACGTACAAACCAGGTCTCTTCCTCCATGAGGACGACCTCGGCACTCTCAGCCCAGGGTTCAAATAACGGCGAGACAACCTGCATCCGGCCCAAGGGGTCAATAAATCCTGAGAAGCCGGTATTTGCTGCCCGCACCAGACTGCGCCTGGTCTCCACCGACCGCAACACGGTCATGGCCAAGCTGTGATGCGGGGCACTGGATCTACCATACCAGGCATCATTGGTCAGATTCACCAGGACATTAGCCTTAGCTCCCACCCATTTTCTGGCAATATCCGGAAAGATGGATTCAAAGCAGATTAATACCCCAATCCTGGCATTATGACAAGCAAGAGCCTGCTCAATCGTACCGGGACTGAAGTCTCCCACTGCCTCTACCAGCGGGGCCAGAAATGGCAGCATTTTTTTCAAGGGCACATATTCACCAAAGGGCACCAGATGGCTTTTGGAATACCTGCTCGTGATCTGGCCATCAGTATCAAAGAGAAGAGCGCTGTTATAATAACGTGTCACCTCGGGTCCACCACCGCTAGCACTGCCCGCAAACTGTTCAACCCAAGGCGCTCCTGTGAGCAGGGAGGTATGTCCAGCGACCGCAAGATCACGTACCATTGGCAGCAACGGATGAGCTGCAACAGGATAAAACGGCAGGGCTGTTTCAGGCCATACCAAAAGCAAAGGGTGATGACGATCAACAAGCCCCCAGCTCTGGTCTTTGTAATTCGTCAGAGTTTCCTCCTGCAATTCAGGAGACCATTTCAGATCTTGCGCGATATTCCCCTGAACCACGCCAATACTCATGGTTTTACTGACCGCCATCTGTCGTCCGACCTGCTGCCAGCGTAGAAATGAATACACGGCGACAGTGCAGCATATCAAGACAACAGGCACGATTAAGGCAAACTGCCCTCTTTTTTGAGTACCCAACATCAACAACATGGCCGCCAGGGTATTGATCAAGACCAGCAAATAGGTCAGACCGTAATGGCCCCACAGATCTGCCGTCTGAATCATCCACGGCACATGAGCCAGCGCATAACCTGGATCCATCCAGGGAAAACCGGTAAACAGAAAAGAGCGGCACCAATCGAGCGCGACCCATGCCGCAGGAATACCCCATAGAACAAGCGGCAAAGGCAGTCTGACCACAAAGAGGCGGGCGGCCATCGCAAAAAACCCCATATACAAACTCATATAGAGGGCAAGAAGCACAAGGGCCGGAACGGACAGATATGGCGGCAGGCCACCGTAGCGGCCCAAAACCGTGGTAATCCAATAAAGCAGTACAAGAAAATGCAACAGACCGGTCAACAGCCCGCAGACACCAGCCTGACGTACTGTTCCAGCACCCAAAACAGCCAATAAAAACGGAATCAGAACAACAAAGAGCAGAGGCCAGAATTCGCCACCACCAGGAAAGGCCAGCCAGAGAAGGCCTGCGGTCATAAATGGCACCAGCATCCTCATCCAAAAAGCAATGCCTGCGTCTATCAGCGCATTGGAATCATCCCTCATCATTGGTCAGCCGAGTAATACGTACCACCTTGATGTGCCGTTTACTCGCCGTCTGCACCAGGAAACGCAGTCCCCCGACATCCACCTGATCTCCGGGCACAGCCAACCTGCCCAGGAGATGGACCACCAGTCCACCCACTGATTCGTATGGGCCCTCCGGCATTTCCACACCAAAACGCTCCTCAACCTCTTCTATGTCCACCCTGGCCTGAACCAGAATGGCTTCCTGACCAAGCTCCTGAATTTCATCGTGATCATCGACATCATGTTCATCATCAATCTCGCCGACGATTTCCTCCAGAACATCCTCAAGGGTGACAAGACCGCGAATAGATCCAAACTCATCGGTCACCAGGGCCATATGGATCTTCCGTTTCTGGAATTCCACCAGCAGGTCAACAATCAGTTTTTTTTCATCAATAAAATAAGACGGATTCAAAAGTTCTGAAAGCGGGACATCTTTTGACGCCGGTGAAAAGATCTTTAACAAATTCTTGACATGGAGGATGCCGATTATGTGGTCTAAAGTATCTCTATACACTGGAACTCTGGTAAATCCCTTCTCGATGAAGAGCTCCACCAGTTCGGCCAGGGAAGTGGATTCGTCCGCCGCCTCAATCTCTACTGCCGGGGTCATGATCTCACCAACCCTGGTATCTCGAAAATCAAAGATAGAATTTATCATTCTCTCTTCCAGGCTGGTAATCAGCCCCTGTTCTTCTCCTCCTTCCAGCAGTTCCTGAATCTCATGTTCCAGGGACTCGGTGGTATCCGGGGTTCGTCCGGGCAACAAGGCAGCCAACCGTTTAAAGACACCTTTGTATTCTACTGTTTCAGACTGCTCAGATATCTTTTCCTTATTCATTCTTTTCTATCGTCATTCTATTAATATTACTCTCTCGCCCAGCGCTTCTTAAATATTTCAATGAAAGATCAAAGAGAAAGAATCTTCTCATCAACTGTAATTATTACCACAACCTGCCATAACAACAAAAGGTTAAAAAAAGAAAATACATTTTTTCTTTTCTAATTGCTATGATATGACTATAGTAATGCGTATTTATTCTTTTACAAAAATAAAAAATGGTAAAAATAGCATCAGGATAGTTGGCATCATTTTCCCTGACTCAACCTGCGTCCATCAGCCTTTCTCTTGGACGTCAATTTAGACATTATACTACGAAGATAATATGGCTAACAGTTTGCAAGGAAAGGTTCTCATAGCCAACCGGGGGGAGATCGCAATCCGCATCATGAATGCATGCACGGATCTGGGCCTGGAATATACGGTGGTCTATACCGATGCCGACAAGGACTCTGAACACGTCCGTCGCAACAGGACCAGCGGCGCCGATCAAAACGCCTGGCGAATTACCAGCTACACCGAACCCAATGATATTTTTGCAGTTGCCGACCACACCCATTGCACGGCCATCCATCCGGGATATGGTTTTTTCTCTGAAGATTATCGTTTTGCCAGACGGGCAACACTCCGCGACCGGCCTCTTACCTTTATCGGTCCAAGCTGGGAGGTCATCAAAAGTCTTGGCGATAAAATCAACACCAAACGGGTCGCCAACCAGCTGAGAATTCCCACCATTCCAGGCACCGATAGCCCAATCTACAACGAGATGGAGGCAGAAGAGATCGCCCAGAGACTCATGGATGATCAACTGGCCCAGGATATAAAATCTCCTTCCATCCTGGTCAAGGCCGCGGCAGGCGGCGGCGGCATGGGTATTGAAGAGGTTACGGAAATCGAGCAGTTCCGCCGTATCTACCGTCAGGTTCAAAACTATGCCAAGCGCCAGTTCGGAGACGGCGGCGTCCTTATCGAACAATGCCTGCGCGACTATAACCATCTTGAGGTGCAGTTGGTTTGCTCCCGTCATGGCGAACGCATCCACTTCGGCTCCAGAAACTGTACTATCCAGTCAACCGGTCGGCAGAAACGGGTAGAGGCAGCGCCAGGATTCCATAGCTCCTGCTTTACCTATGATTTCGACGAACAGAAGGTATTGGAGCAGATCGTTGACTATTCGCTGAAATTGGCAGCCCATGTCCGCTACGACAACGTCGGCACATGGGAATGGATTGTCAGCAGATCCGGACGCCCCTATCTGCTGGAGGTGAACACCAGAATCCAGGTAGAGAATGACGTCTCCGCCCGCATCAGTTATCATAACAATCAGCACCCCAATCTGATCCGCGAACAAATCAGACTGGGCCTGGGTGAAAAGATTGGCTACAAGCAGAAAGCCATAGAATTTAAAGGGGCATCCATTGAACTGCGCATAGTGGCCGAAGACACCCGCCGCGGCTTTGCACCCTGGATCGGCACCATCACCGACTTCCATTTTCCCCAGCACGACTGGTCAACCGTCTACTCCCATGTCCCTTCTGACCGGGAGTACCAAATCCCCAGCGATTTTGACCCTAACCTGGCCCTGGCTCTGGTATGGGGAGAGTCTATGGATGAGACCAAAAAAAAGGCGCGACAGTTTCTTGATGAAACTGTCATTCGTGGCAAAGATTCAAAGGGCAACCCCATTATCACCAATCTGGAATACCTGAAAGACAACCTGGACCGCCTGCTGACCTTCTAAGCCGTCAATAAAAAATACATGGAAAAAACTATTCAGCAAAAGCATTCATTTTGTGACTTAAAATCCCTGTAATTTTTCCCGCAGAGGCGCAGAGAGGCAAAGGAAAGATTTTTTATTCTTATTAGCACTTCGCGAGAGATCAATCACCTGCAACCTGTAACAGCACTTTCTATGAACATATTACTCAAGCAGCTCCATAAAATCGAAGAACGGATCAATTATCTGATTCAGCTCAAGGACTACTCCAACTGGGGCAACCTGGACGGGTTTAAAGAGACTTGCGACAAGCTGAAACAGACGGTTTACGATCATGATGAAGAGCAATTTTCCAGCGAGATCAATAAACTGCACGAAGCTATCTGCTTTCTCGAAGAGCGGGCAGAAGAGCAGCTTACGCCCATGGAACGGGTACGGATCGTCCGCAGCATCCAGCGTTTCAGTCTCAAAGACATTCTGGAAAACGTCTACGAAGATTATACCGAACTTGGCGGTGAAGGGGATGCCAATATCGATCCTGCCATGGTCTGCGCAAAGGCCACCATCGTCAGGCGTATCAAGAACAAGCCCTACACTGCCTCGGTTATGGTCATCGGTCAGGAAACAGGACATGGAGAAGAATTCCGTAATGGTGGATCCTGCAAACCAGAGGGCAACGAAAAGGCTCTTCGCTATATGAAGGTCGCAGAGACCGAAGGTATCCCCATCCACTTCTACGTCTTCACCCCTGGTTCCTTTCCAGTGGAAGAATATCCCGGTGCTGCGCAGCAGATCGCCCGGAATATTTACGCCATGACCAAGCTGCGGGTCCCCATGGTGTCAATGATTTCCGAGGGTGGCTCAGGTGGGGCCGAGGCTATCGGACTCTCCGACTTTCGGATGATGTGCTCCCATGGTTACTATTCAGTTATCTCTCCGGAAGGCGCCGCCGCCATAGAGGGGAAGGTGAAAGAGGGCTGCAAAGTCCCGAAAGAACTCATTGAAGTCTGCGCCGAACGGCTCAAATTGACGGCAACAGACAATCTGGCCCTTGGCACCATCGATCATATTATCCAGGAACCGCCCCTTGGCGCCAGAAGAGATGACTTCGCTTTTTTTGCCCAGCTTCGCGCTGAAGTCATGCGGGCTACCGACAAAGTGGTCTTGGGCACCAAAAGTTTCAGGGCCTTCCGTTCCTATGAAATCAAACGTAAAAAGGCAGAGACAGAAGCCCAGGAACTCCAGGTTGACGTCTCCTGGGATCTCAATCAGGATGAGATAAAACGTCTTCTTGCCGGCCGATCAAGAAAATATCGGAAAATGGCCACCCAGGGTTTCAGTGGACTGCCCACTCCCACGGCAAAATTCTTCCAGCGACTTCAGGAGAAGACCGAAAAAGTATATTATACCGTACGTTATGATATCCTGAAGAATCACCAGAAACAGGTGCAGAAAGTCTTCAAGGATGTCTCCGGTGAAGGAACGGTTATCCTCAAACGGGTAACATCACCCATTACGACTGCCATTGATTTTTTCTCCCAGCAAAAAGATAAAAAAACAATTCGCCCCCTGCTCAGCTCCTCAGACGGGACTCCTGTACCAGGCAATATTCCCGATCCACTGGAGCTGACTGACACCTATACCAGTCCACTGGCCAATGTCGATCGCACCATCACCTGTCCCAACAGTGAGAAATACGGTTGCAAAGATCTTTGGGTCCCGGACCTGTTCGGTGAATTTGCAGGAGTCTGCGAGACCTGCGGCCACCACTTCCCTCTGGAGTACAAGTGGTATCTGAAAAACATCTTTGATCCCGACTCAATCCGGATCTTCAATGCCGATTTTACAGCTGGAAATCCTCTTGGCTATACAGGGTATGACGAGCGTTTACAATTATCAAAAAAGAAGACAGGACGGAATGCCGGCAACATGACCTTCCATGCCCGGGTCATGGATATTCAGGTTGTAGTCAGTATGCTCTACTCCGATTTCAGAAATGGCACAGTGGGCTCCGCAGAAGGAGAAAAATTCATCCAGGCCTGCGCCATCGCCAAACGGAAAAAACGTCCCTTGATATCCTACGTCCACACCACAGGGGGCATCCGTATTCAGGAAGGGACTCTGGGGGTCACCCAGATGCCAAAATGTACCATGGCGGTCCGTGAATATATTGATGCCGGTGGACTCTACATCGTCATCTATGACAACAATTCCTATGCAGGGCCAGTTGCCAGTTTCTTAGGCTGCTCACCGTATCAGTTTGCCATTCGCTCAAGCCGTATTGGCTTTGCCGGTCACCGGGTCATTCGCGAAACGACAGGAATTGACATTGCACCCGATTATCATTCAGCCAGAAATGCCCTCAAACGCGGGCACATTCAGGGAATATGGGATCGCCGGGAATTCAGACGTAATCTGTACAAATCCCTTATGACCATGGGTAGCCCTCACCTTTATTACCGATAAAAAAAATTCAAGTTTTTTGCCGAATGTGCCGATTTAGTATTAAGTGAAATAGATCGGGTACAGCGTACATGATTCTCAATGGACTGAGGAGGTGCGTCATGGCAATCTGGAAATTTACGGTAAACGACAAGGACGTCTCTTACGGCACCCACAATCGCAGGCTTTTAACTCCCAGAGGCTGCAACGAGCCTTTCAAAGACCGCTACTGGTGTCCTAAAAAGAAATGGTTTGTCGCGGATGTCTGTCCCTTTATCAACAGAAGGGAATGTGACAACTTCACCCATATGAGTGGTGAAAAACTTGCCGGTCTCTAACAGAGTCGTAAGACAAGATAAAGAGATATTCTTGTATTTTCCTCGCCTGAGCCTTGACGGAAGCACTCCCTTATGCTAGATAGTCTTTACTTTGTCGCAATATGGGCCGTTAGCTCAATTGGTAGAGCAACTGACTCTTAATCAGTAGGTCCCCGGTTCGATCCCGGGACGGCCCACCAGTATTACATTTCAGGCCAGTTTTGGGGTAATCCCAAAACTGGCCTTTTTTGTTTCCAGCATCTTCCAATACCGTCCAGAACAGTCTCAATATTCATGTATTTTCAATAATATATCCAGCAACAACACAATTCATCTCATATCGACGAATCACCTCTTTTTTTTCTTTCTTGTCTGATAAAGTCCATTAGTATCTATTGCAAGCCAATCATTTTGGGGGTATATTTGAAGCCGAAATACCCCCAAACCAAAACGGATACCCCCAAAAAGGAGGAAAATCCCATGGCCAAAAGGATTGCACCGCTTACGGATGCCAAGATCAGAACGATTAAAACTACAGAGAAACCCCAAAAGCTTTTTGATGGTGGGGGTCTTTTTCTATTAGTCACACCATCAGGCGGCAAGTTATGGCGGTTCAAATATCGCTTCAAAGAAAAAGAAAAGGCACTTGCTTTTGGCGCATACCCTGACCTTTCCTTGAGCGAGGCCAGAACCAGGCGCGAACAGGCAAGAAACCTGCTGGCCAATGGCGTTGACCCTGGAAATATTAAAAAAGCACAAGACGCAGCAGGCACCGAAGCTACAGAGACCTTTGAAATCATTGCACGTGAATGGCATACACAAAAAAAACCATCATGGGCTGAGAGTCATTCCGTCAAAGTTATCAGACAATTTGAGCTTTACGCCTTCCCCTGGATGGGAGCAAGACCGATCAAAGAGATCACGGCCCCTGAATTGTTGGCGGTACTGCGTAGAGTTGAGGCTAGAGGAACCCTTGACACCTCTCACAGGTTAAAACAAAATTGTGGGCAAGTATTCCGGTACGCGATTGCAACCGGCAGAGCTGAACGTGATCCCGTTCCTGATTTACGAGGCGCGCTCCAATCGCCAAACAAAAAACACCTGGCGACTATAACCGACCCGAAAAAGGTTGCGGCCCTACTGCGTGACATTGATGATTATCAAGGCGGAATTGTTGCACGTTGTGGCCTGCAACTTGCCCCCTTGGTCTTTGTTCGACCTGGGCGGGAATTGAGGTTGATGGAATGGACAGAGATCAATTTTGAAGACGCGGAATGGCGCATACCTGCTGAACGGATGAAAGCATCATCCATGCACATTGTCCCATTATCACGGCAAGCCATAACCATACTTCGAGAGCTTCAAGCATTGACCGGACACGGACGATATGTTTTTTCCAGCTTACGGACTGGCACCAGGCCCATGAGTGATGGAACCCTATTAATGGCCTTGCGGCGCATGGGATACACCAAGGACGAAATGTGTGTTCATGGATTTAGAGGTATAGCCAGCACCCTGTTGAACGAACAAGGTTGGAACCGTGACGCCATAGAGCGGCAACTTGCCCACAGCGAACGAAACAGTGTGAGGGCTGCATATAACTACGCTGAGTTTCTACCAGAACGCAAGAAGATGATGCAGGCATGGAGTGACTATCTGGATAAGCTGAAAGCAGGGGCGGTGATTATACAGATAAAAATGACGGCTTAAAAGCAATTAACGTGTAAAAATGACAGTCATTGAGCTGCTTTAACTATCAAATGAAGACCATATAGAAAGTTACAATGTGTTTTTGGTGGCAAGTAGTTGGAAAATGTATAGAGACAAGATTATATAACGGATTTTTCTTGCCATTTTTAAGCTAATTGCTTAAAAATAGACCATGAATAATACTTCAAATGACTGCTTTGTTGCAGCACTCCAATATAGATTACAAGAGCAAGGCCGTGGCTCCAAGAAGCAATTGGTTCGCCACGCAGAAGTATCACCCAATCACCTGAGTGATATATTGGCAATGCGTCGAAATGCCGGACAACAATTAAAGGAACGCTTTGCCCAGGGACTGGGTACTACCGTTGAAGAAATGCTTACCCTTGGCAGGCGCATTCTTGCAAGCAAGGAGATAATCGACAACACCTCGTTGGGTCAAAAACAGGCAACTAACACTGGCAAGTCTGCTCTAAGCCTGATGGAAATGGCGGCCCAGATTCTTCAAAGCAATAGCGTGTATCAAAAATTTCTCTCTGAAAATATACAATCCTATTATCAAGCCATGGAGAGTGACGCCATGAAGAACCTTGAAGAACAAGACCTTAGGCTGATGATGCAAGAGCTTAGCGAAAAAATCCAAATATGGCAAAACGATCTATCCAATTATTATAATGACCAAAAAAACAAGGCATAATCCTTTTCCATCAAATCTACTGGAGAGTAATCATGAATAAGCCCGAACTCGTCAGCAAAATTGCCGAATCAGCAGATATTACTAAGACCACAGCAGAGAAAGCCCTGAAATCAACACTGGGAGCTATTGCCAAGGCACTGGCGAACGATGAGAGCGTTGTCTTCATTGGCTTTGGCTCTTTTTCAGTGACTACTCGGGCTGCCCGTATCGGTCGCAACCCGAAGACCGGCAAAGAAATTAAAATAGCCGAGAAAAAAATCGTTAAATTCAGGGCTGGCAAGAATTTGAAAGATGCAATCTATGTTAAGCCAAAGAATCCTGGCGACTGTGCATCAAAAACTTGCAAGACAAAGAAGAAATAGCACAAGGCTTCCCCCCCCCCATTCCCATCTGCTTGATGATCCCCTTTGACAATTTCAAGCATTCTCCCTTCTGTGGTCGGAAATATCATCTTCGACGAAACTGGATACACCTTTTTCACCTATAGAAAGTTAATGAAAGGTGTTCATGTTGTTCATCTTGTGCATTTTCAATATGTTATTGCGTATTCCACTGAATCCGATCACCGATTCCACGCCATTCCGATCACTCATTCCATTGATTCCGGCCAAGGTGTCGGAGCGTAGCGACGCTGTTTTTTGTTGAATACTCTATTGTCGGGTTTCAGG
>Ga0180732_1000203_pt1 | contig 57062 bp, 52 predicted proteins | sample KR11_01MetaG_FD_148674 | JGI IMG/M metagenome (GOLD analysis project Ga0180732, IMG submission 148674) | Groundwater microbial communities from the Olkiluoto Island deep subsurface site, Finland - KR11_0.1 MetaG | ecosystem: Environmental > Aquatic > Deep subsurface > Groundwater | place... | reverse complement strand
AGTGATGCGCCTGCATAAGTTTTTGAAACAGTGGCTCTTCTGAAGATTGCACAGGACGAACTATGACATGGTTCACATTCAAAGTAACTCCTCCCTCATATTTGTAATATGAATCTTCTATCAGTTGCGGGAGGTGTTGTCCAGGATATAATGCAAATTGTCGATATTGTTTTGTAAGCGAGTTAGGATAAATTCACCCTGAGGGTTTACCCGCAGGCCGCTTGATTACAAAAACCATCTTGCCCATTTCCTGAAGAGAAGGAACGACTAGCTGACGCCCCCCCTAAATCTGTTTCACTTTTCTGTTCAGCAACTCCAACTGAGCCGAAACGGAGACATCACGGGAGATACGGTCCGTCACCACTTTAATGGAATGGAGCACAGTTGCATGATCACGCCCAAAGGCCTTGCCGATATCGGCCAGCGACTGCTGGGTGTGCCGCCGGCTGAGATACATGGCAACCTGCCGAGGAAAAACGATGCCCTTTTTACGGGTACGTGACTGCATATCCTTGACACTGACATTAAACTGGCTACTGACAAACTCACCAATCGTTACCGCCGAGAGATTTTTCGGAGCTCCAACAATCCCTTCCACCACTTCACGGACAAGGGCCATCTCCACCTCGCCACCCATTAAGGCAGATTTGGCCCGGATGGCAAGAATGGCAGATTCAATCTGGCGCACATCACCCTTGATATGTTGAGCGAGATAGGCGATAAACTCCTCAGCAAGTAAAAGCCCCTGCGACTCTGCTTTCTTATGCACAATCCGGTGGCGGGTCTGAATATCAGGCGCTTCAATCGTGGTAACCAGCCCGGAGGTCATCCGTGAACGAAACTCTTCATCAATACCATTCAATTCCCGAGGAACACTATTCGCAGTAAGAATTACCCTTTTCCCACCTTTAATCAGGGAATCAAGAAGCTCGTTCAACTCCTCCTGGGTCTTTTTTTTACCGGTCAGCGAATGGACATCTTCCACCAGCAGGATATCACAATGATCATGATATTTACGTTTAAAACTATCCATGCTATTGGCTTGAATATTGCGCACCATCTCGGCCGAGAATTGCTGGGCGGTCAGATAATGAAGCCGGGCCGAAGGAGAGGTGGACAGGATCTGATGGGCAACTGCATGGGTCAGATGACTCTTACCAAGCCCGGTAGAGCTGTTGATATACAGACAAGGACCAACGGTATCAGTGCCTGCAACCATTGACTTACAAGCCGACAGTGCCAAGAGATTACTGTCGCCTGCCATAAACTCATCAAAAATATAACGAGGGTGCAGTGCCCGGACAGACGACCTAACGTCTGGGATATGAGGCAGACGTAACTGACTCGCCTGCGGAGAGGCTGGCAGGTCCTTCTGGCCTGCCTCACATAAAACAACCTGCCTCGGAGTGCCATCTATCGCATTCGCCTGCTCTTGAATCAGGCCAAGATGATGCTGAGCCAGATGCGCCCGATAGAATCGATCCGGACAGACAAGCCGTATACTTTCGTCATCACACTGCACACACACAAGGGGCTCAATCCAGAGATTATATACATTCTCAGCAAAGACATCACGCAAGCTCTCTTTTACCTTCTGCCACACCATGCCAGTTCCTCTTAAAGTCTTACTTTACAGCCGATAAAATGCTATTTGAGACAATTTATCGCTATAAAATTCACATATACTCTTTCCTGAGACTTAAAAAAAACACCCACCCACAAACGCTCCTCAATAAAAAAGCCACAGCCCTTATCAACCAGCTTTTCTAGAACCAGGATTATTTATTCAAATCATAGGCCGATATAAAACCTAAATCCGGCATTCAGTCAAAGACGATTGATGCCCATTTCTCAATGCTCTCCATGCAATAATGGCATTTCCTAACACACCCATAACAATTGATCTCCAGCCCCACCCCCATTCAAATCCCTTGTTTTTTGGGCATCGACAAAATCACTCTTTTTCTCGTGTCATCCTCGCACGTTACTCAACCACCTCACAAGTTATCAACATTTGTCCACAAGTCGACATGTCACATTTACTCATAAAATCGGCAATTATCTTAAAATATCGCTACATTTCATAGTATATTTTTTGAATATATCGCTAAATCAACTACTCCCACCATAACCGCTCCTATCATTTTTTATACCGCAAAAAGATGCATATGAACTGAAATAAGCAGATCAAGGATATAAAAAATGTACAAGCCACAAATCGCCGATGACGTACGTTTATTTATTACACTTCTTTCCAGAAAGAAGACGTAGGATTTTTTTCAATCAGCCCTTAATCAGGGGAAAGATGGTGGTACCTTGCAGTTATTTCAAACCTGTTTTTTTGAATTTTCCAGCGGAAAACGGGGGGACAAACATTTCGTATCTTTGAAAGCGAGCAGTTTTAAAAGGGTGATGGGTGAAAATGGTGCAAACACTTAGCACCCCACCCACCACCAAAGAATGAGAAAAGATGCGAACAGGAATATACAAGCCATAACTTGTAAAAACCCATCGCATTCATACCAAACATATCAACCAGTTGAGAACATATTTGTCGCCTAAATTTTTGATATTTCCTCCCCGAAGTAAACGCTAACTCCGGGAAAGAGGCAAGACTTTTACTGCCACCTTTTTTGATAATGCATTTTGAAGCCAAACATCACTGTTCCACATAGTGCAAATATGCTCATACACATACCAGGCACCCCTAAATGGAGGGCTATATAACTGCATAAAAACACTGGAAACAGAAAGAAGCGAACTAACAGGCGCAGGACTGGTTGATCAGCAATAAACGCAGCAATCGGCGGCGAGTAACGATAATAAAAACGCACGAACAATCGACCTGCCTCATGGGTCACTAGATACTTATCCCTGAAAAGACGCAGGCTTTGAACGTGGGGATCAAGAAAAGAACCATACGCCGCAGTTGCGATAAAGCAGGCATCTATAGTTACAAAATCAAGTTGGTTACCGTAATAAACATTATTATCAGAAGTAACCCCATACGCCCTGACATAATAATGTGTTCCCGGAGTCAAGTTACCGAGAATGCTGCCATAGCGACCAACACCCGTTCCATCGCTGGTAACTCCTTCTCTGGCAATATCAGTTGTGGATGTATCTGTTGTTGTTACAGACTTGCTGACAGTAACAGTGGTAGCAGCAATAGTTTTCAATACCGGATAAGGAACAATGGAATACACGACTCCCCTGCTGGTAAAGCTCAACCCGGAACCCTCTTTAATTTCGCCTCCGGTAAAACAACCCACTCTAGTTATTTCTGTAATGTCTATTGTGGCAATAAACTCCGACTCTTTACCCGACTCAACTGCTTTTACTGCAGCCAACTCTTTCCCCGTATAGCGGACAAGCGCAAAACTACTGATAGTACTCTCTTCGCTGGAACCAACAGCAATGAGTTTTGCATCAGCCTGCAGGGCCAATGCAGACACCTCACCATCCAACTGCTCCATTTCGGTTGTTACGACTGAAAGCTCTGCCTGAGAACCTGAAGTCAAAGGGTATTGCAGGAGAACCTGTTCATGCTTGCCATCCACAGTTGCATATCCGGCAATAAAAACAGTGGTAGCAGTAGCCAAGACACTATACCCGACATCATCTTCACCACCGAGATCATAACTCAGCATTCCGGCATCCCCGCCAACGTCACGGTCCACTTTGCCGTCGCTGGTAAATCGAAAAAGAGCGACATCCTGATTTTGTTCCCCACCCACAGAACCAGCAACCAGAATAGCACCATCTTCCTGTACCCACAGGCTTTTGCCAATAGCAGTCCTGGTATCGTCCACAGTCTCAGCTATACCACCAGTACCAAATCCGACATCGAGAAAACCGTCGGCCAAGAAACGAAGCAACAATACTTTTTTCAGCTCTTTTTCTTCATAAGAACCAGCCATAACAATGCAGCCATCATTTTGAATTGCCATGGCAGCGATTTCAGTATTATCACCAACTTCAGCAAGGACGATACCCGCTTTGCCAAAGGAATGATCTAAAGATCCATTCGGCAGAAAACGAACCAGGGCTCCCACATTCCTGGAACCTTCTTCAACCGACCCCGATACCAGAATAGCACCACTTTCCTGGATGGCAACCGCAGCAGCAATGTCATTCCCGCTGCCGACAGACAAAGTGACCATCCCATTCACCCCGAAATCAGGATCAAGGTCGCCATTTGCCGTAAAGCGCAACAAGGCGATATCGCGATCATGGCCATTGAAAGTGTAACCGCAGGTAACGATCTTACCATCACCCTGCAGCGCAATCCCCAGAGCCTCATCATCACCATTTCCGACAACGGTCACAACCTGGCCGTTCAAGTTAAAGGAATTATCGAGACCACCTTCTGGATTATAACGCACGAGAGCAAAATCAAGATTGGAATTATTGGACGAAGAACCGGCAACAAGGATTTTGCCATCAGGTTGAATGACAACTGCATGAGCCCTATCTTCATAATATCCGACCTTGGTTTTGACAAAACCATCCTGGCCAAACGAAGAATCAATCACCACTGCAGAAACAGCATGCCCATGAAACAAAAAAGAAAAAGATACAAGCACACTTAAAAAGAGCTTAAAAAATCGTCTTTTCATCACATTTCTCCTGATATAAAACACATTTCCCTATAGGGGATACAGCACATCACCTAAAAACATGATACTCTTTTGTTCCTTGCGAAGCAAATAAAAGCAAGTAACAATATAGCATCCGCAGTCATGCCACACATACACATCAAGATAAAAACATTGACAACTCTCATTGGAGATGATTATTTTCAAGAAAGATATATAAAGAATCTTGCTTTCTTCCAGCAGAATTTACTTTTGCAAATTTTTTTTCATAAACCCAGATTAAGCATTAAAGAGGTCTCCAATGAATAAAATTCTTCTCAGTATCTTTCTACTGTGTTCTATCTTCACCTCATCCTGTGCCACCAAAGGCCAAACCGGCGCAGGAGCAGGGGCTGTGGGTGGCGCGCTTGTCGGACAGGCCATTGGCCACAATACAGAGGCCACCCTTATTGGAGCGGCCGTAGGTACTATGCTTGGTTACATGGTAGGCAACGAGATGGATAAATATGATCGAGAACAGCTCAATCATGTTTATGAACGAGGGGTCTCCGGACAGCCTACTACCTGGCGCAACCCAGACTCCGGCAACAGCTACGACGTCAGACCACAACCCGCCTATTCTGATCCAGTATCAAACAGGCCATGCAGACAGGCAGAAATCATCGCCATCATTGATGGCAAGACCGAAAGAACCTATACTACAGCCTGCCGGGATGACAATGGTCACTGGCAGCTGCAGAACAAGTAATCAGACAATAAAAACTTGAAAAGCAGAACAAAAAAAGCAGACACCAACAGGGTCTGCTTTTTTTGTTCTGAGGTGCCCAATGTCTCTAGAAAAAATCGAAATTACTACCTTTAGCTCCATACAGCTCATTGACATCACCGATCAGATAGATCAAGTAATAAGCAAAGTAAATATCAAAGAAGGAATCTGCTATCTTTTCAATCCGCACACCACCGCTGGCCTGACCATCAACGAAGGTGCGGATCCAACTGTCAAAGATGACATTATCTCCGGTTTCCAAAAAATGATTCCCATGCACTATGCTTACAAACATCTTGAGGGAAACTCACCTGCCCACATCATGACATCTCTTATGGGCAGCACGCTGACTATCTTTATTGAGAATGGACAACTGGCTCTGGGCACCTGGCAGAAGATATTTTTCTGTGAATTTGATGGTCCACGCAGCAGAAGCATCCAATGGCGAGTTATTCCAACCAGCGCCTGATTTCTTTAATCTCTTCCTTTCTCATTCCATGACCCTTGAATCCCAACAGATTTGTTTTGGCCTGAACCCACAGCTCGATCAGCAATCACTCTCCTCCTTTCTGCAACTTGCAGGCAGGCAGGAATTTGCTGATTTCCTGAGTCAGCGCCTTTCCGAAGAGGAAATCCATGCATTTGTCGACTTTTTTACTGGTATTCTGAAGCGCAATCTCAGTGAAGAGGAATACCATCGCCTCTTTCTCCAGGACGAACACCATCCTCATCATCCAGCAGAAAAAGGATAAATCATGGCCGAAAAAAACCTGGACGATCTGCGCAGCTATCTCAATCTGCTCGAGCAGGAAGGAGAACTGCTCATTATCGATCAGGAGGTTAATCCTTATCTGGAGATTGCCGAGATCCATCGCCGTGTTATTCAGAAACAGGGTCCAGCCCTACTTTTCACTAAGGTGAAGGGCAGTACTTTTCCGGTGGCGACCAATCTCTTCGGCACGAACAAACGTCTTGAGCTGGCTTTTGGCCGCAGACCACAGCAATTTGTCCGCGACCTGGTGCATCTGACCGAAACCATCATGCCCCTGAAGCTGAAAAAACTGTGGGACAATCGTCACCTGTTCACCGAAGGGTTAAAAATCGGCCTGAAAGAGAGCAGCAAGGGCGCGATCCTGGAAAACTGTCAGGTTCCCGCCCGTTTAAGCAGTCTGCCCATGCTCACCTCCTGGCACAGCGACGGTGGCCCTTTTGTCACGCTACCCCTTGTCTATACCGAACACCCGGACGGACGCGGCCATAATCTCGGCATGTACCGCATCCAACGCCATGACGACACCAGCACCGGCATCCACTGGCAGATCCATAAGGGGGGGGGCTACCACTACCATGAGGCAGAGAAGCTTAATCAAGCCCTGCCCCTTACCCTCTATATCGGCGGTCCGCCTGCCCTCATGCTCTCAGCCATTGCCCCCCTGCCGGAAGATATCCCCGAACTGATGCTCACCTCCCTGCTCATGGGTAAAAAACTGGCGATGGTGGCTGACCCCAGAGGTGGACATCGACTGGTGGCGAACGCCGAATTTGCCATCAAAGGTGAAGTCCCGCCCCATATTCGACGCCCGGAAGGCCCCTTTGGCGACCATTATGGCTATAACTCTCTGCAGCATGATTATCCCGTTTTCCAGGTCAGTCACCTCTACCATCGCCATAAGGCCATTTATCCGGCAACCATCGTCGGACGGCCAAGACAGGAGGATTATTTCATTGGTGACTTTCTGCAGGAACTGCTCTCCCCGCTTTTTCCCCTGGTCATGAAGGGGGTTCTAGAGCTGAAGACTTTTGGTGAGACCGGATTTCATTGTCTGGCTGCAGCCAAGGTTCAGGACCGCTATCCACGTGAGGCCTTTGCCTGTGGCTTGAGGGTCCTTGGAGAGGGCCAGCTTTCCCTGACCAAATTTCTCATCATCACCGATGGAGATATCGACATCACCGACTTCCGCAAACTGTGGGTGCATGTCTTGGAACACATCGAATGGGAGCGTGACCTTTTTGTTTTTGCCAATGTCTCCCAGGACACCCTTGATTACACCGGCCCATCCGTCAACAAGGGCTCAAAGGCCATGATGATGGGACTGGGCAAAGACAAAAAACGGGAACTTCCAGGGTCATTTTCAGGTACTCTCCCCCCTTCCTGCGTACGTCCAGTCGTCTTCATGCCTGGGACTCTGGTTCTCCAGGGGAGTGCTTACCAGGAAGCGCCGGAACTTGCGGCTGAGCTCTGCCTATGGGAAGGAGTGGCAGAATGGCCAGTCATTATTCTTGTTGATAACAGCACGGACGCCACCTGCTCCATGCAGGAATTCCTCTGGACCCTGTTCACCCGTTTTGAACCGGCTGCCGATATCCATGGCGCAGCCACGGCTGTCCAGCGCTTCCATGTTGGCCTCACTCCGCCCATCGTCTTTGACTGCCGGATGAAACCCTGGTACACCGATGTCCTTGAAGTAGATGAGGCCACAAGAACACTGGTAGATAAACGCATCCACACTCTGCTTCCTCCAAATCTTCGATGAGCGAAACAGTCCGTCTGCAGAAGTACCTTGCCGGATGTGGAATTGCCTCCAGACGAAAGGCAGAAGAGATAATAGCCCAAGGCAGAGTAACTGTAGATGATGAGATTGTCACTGCCATGGGATCACAGATTGATCCGTCCAGCCAGGAGATCCGTCTGGACGGAAAACTCGTAACCCCCCATAATGATTTTCTCTATATCCTGCTCAACAAACCACAGGGCTTTGTGACCACCATGTCTGATCCCCAGGGGCGCCCCATTGTCACCTCCCTGCTTCATGGAATCAATGTTCGCCTGTTTCCGGTCGGACGACTGGACCTGGACACTGAAGGGGCTCTTATTCTCACCAACGACGGGGAACTGGCCCAGAAGATTCAACACCCAAGTTACGAGGTAACAAAGACCTATGAGGCACAGGTCCTTGGGCGCCCCGCTGAGAAAATGCTCCAGAAACTGGAGCACGGAATTCTACTGGAAGGAAAACAAACGGCCCCTGCCAAGATTTTGATTATTGCCAGAGAAACTGGGACAAGCAGCATCAGAATAACCATCCATGAAGGGAGAAAACGCCAGGTAAGAAAGATGTTCCAGGCCATTGGCCATCCTGTCGTCCACTTGAAACGTGTTGCCTATGGCAATCTCTTTTTGCAGGGACTGTCGACGGGAAAATATCGTATTCTCTGCCCGGAAGATCTTAAAAAAATATTTATAAAGAAAATCCCTTTACAAAAGAAGAAATAGTTGATTAAACTTAAGCTGTTAGGAATTTAACAATCTTAGAAGACTAGAAAAAAAAATTCTCACTCGTTTTTTCAAACTGAAACATGCTTGCATCTGCTTAAGGCGTACTGCGCTTCAGGCAGTTTTCAACTTTAACGAATGTTTTTTATCACACTACGACAGCAGCTGAATTCACAGGAGTAAGGCATGAACAAATCAGAACTTATTGAAACTCTGGCACAAGAAGTTGACCTTCCTCATCGCGAGGCTGCAGCCATTACCAATACCATATTAGAAACAATGATCGAAGCCCTCGCCAAGGGTGACAACATTGAGATCCGTGGTTTCGGCAGTTTTGTGATCAAGCAGTATCGCTCATATGAAGGACGTAATCCTAAAAGTGGCAAGAAGATAGAAGTTGCTCCCAAAAAGCTTCCTTTTTTCAAAGTAGGAAAAGAGTTGCGCGAGCAGGTTAACTTACACGGTAAGAAATAATTTTGGGGCCAGACAAGGCCCCAATCCTCTTCAATCGATAATTTCTCCCACAAGATCATAGATCTGAGCTTCGTTAATTCGTACTTGGACAATATCTCCAGGGCTGGCGTTGCCATCAGTGATATAAACACAGCCATCAATGTCAGGTGCCTGAAAGCGGGTCCTGCCTTCCAGCAACAGATCTGACTCCCCGCTCACTCCTTCCACCAGCACCGGCTCTACTCGTCCGACATACTTCTGCAAATTTGTCGCTGACACCTCTGCCTGCACTGCGAGAATAAAATCAAAACGATCACTTTTCTCATCCTCAGAACATTGGTGAGTAAAATTTTCTGAAGGACAGCCAGTCTCATTGGCATAGGCAAAGACACCAACGTGATCAAGGCGAGCATCTCTTAAAAATTGTTCCAGCTGCCTCACATCATCATCTGTTTCGCCGGGAAAACCAACCATCAACGTAGAACGTAAAGCCACATCTGGGAGAAAGGAGCGGATGCGACCAATAAGTTGATACAAATCGTCACTTGCATAATGACGATTCATGCGCTTGAGAACCTTATCACTGACATGCTGGAAAGGAATATCCATATAGGGCACGATACGCGGCTGCTCGGCCATCAAGGACAGAAGCGCGTCGTTGATACCTGAGGGATACAAATACATGAGCCGGAACCAAGGGATGGAGCTCTCAGCCAGAAGGGACTTCAGCAATGCTGGCAGATGAATGGAATCTGCCAGGTCATCTCCGTAGGCAGTCAGATCCTGGGCTATAAGAGAGAGTTCCCGCACTCCCTTTTGTTCCAGAGATGCGGCCTCATTGACGAGATCAGCTATAGGCCTGCTGCGCAGATCTCCCCTGATAGACGGGATCATGCAATAGGAACAACGGTTGTTGCACCCTTCCGTAATCTTCAACCAGGAGCGGTAGAAGGGGGTGGAAATGCGCCGTGGCATGCTACTGTCCATCAGAAATCGTTCAGCGATAACAACCTTGTCCTTCAGCTCTCCCTCCATCAGCGCTGCAACCAGCTCCACTATTTGATGACAGCCATCGGTACCAATAAAGAGATCAACCTCTGGGAGTTCATGGATAAGCTCTTCCCGGTATCGCTGCACCATACACCCTGTCACCACCAGTAATTTATCTGGATCGTTTTGTTTTAAGAGCGCCAGCCCCAGAATTTCCTCAATGGCCTCTTCCACTGCCGACTGGATAAATCCGCAGGTATTGATGACCAACATCGACGCCTGTTCTGGATCTTCCTCAAAAACCCAACCAGACTGCTCCAGAAGCCCAAACATCAGTTCTGAATCCACAAGGTTTTTCGGACAACCAAGGCTGACCAGGTGAAAACTCGCCATATTTTTTCTTCCTCTTATCTATACGTAACAATCCTTCTCTGCGCCTTTCACCAGTGTTTCTTGGTCCGACGCAGCTCAAGCTCCATTCAGCACATGGGGCATACTTTGCATGGCCCCCATTAACACCCCAGACATTTCCTGACTCCGCCGCCGAAATGCAGGCGTTGAGAATCCAGACTTCCACTCTTTCTGCCACAACTCATCAGAGACCAGCATCAGGGATGCAAACTCAATTCCGCGGAAAAGAGCCACCGTGCACAGCGCCGAATACTCCATGTCAATGGCCACAATATTCTGTTCCTTGTGCAGACGCGCAAGCAGATCCCGCGATTCACGGTAAGGCGCATCCGTGGACCAGACCCTCCCTTCCTGCCATGGAACCATTCTCCGACTGAGGGTATCACGTAACCAGGAAATTAGAGGAGCAGAGGGCTTTGGACCCTGATCACTGCTATAATAGTGGGACGTCCCCTCTCCACATAATGCCTGCCCCGGCAGCAAGACGCTACCGACCTCCAGTCCCTGTTGCAAAGCGCCGCACCACCCCACAAGGATAATCCGTCTGGCGCCAAGGACAATCAATTTTTCCATACAGAGGACTGCCATGGGCGCACCAACCGCCGGCCCGGCCACAAAGAAGGTCTCATCACCATACACACAAAGCATGCTGTTAAAAAGAAATCGTTTTTTGCCGCCCCCGGTGATCATCGTGTTCATCGCAGACGTTGCCTCGGCAGGATTTACAAAAAAAATCCCTGCCGCAGGAATCACTTTTTCTTTCCTCCCCCGCAGCGGATGCATTACCACATCTTCTTCCTCATGGTCACTCATCGAACATCCTTCTGCTGTTACTACTCTTGGTAAAAAATCACATCCCTCACTATCCAAACGCAAAAAGGCCACAGATTTCTCTGTGGCCTTTTTGTGCGATCAGTAACGATCACACGCTGCTGTTATACTATTTGATCAATGGATTTGCATACAAAAGGATCAGAGAGATAACAAGACCATAAATTGCAACAGACTCAGCAAGAGCCATACCGAGGATCATGAAGGTCATCAATTTTGGTTGTACTTCAGGGTTACGGGCAAGACCTTGGGTCGCACCGTTACCAACATTACCAATACCGATACCTGCTCCAAGACCGGCAAGACCGATAGAGAGCGCAGCGCCAATACAAACCAAACCAAGCATCAAATTACTTTCCATTGTGTTCTCCTTGTAAAAATTAAAGTTTTTTGGCCTTCTTCCTATATAAAATCAATAACTCAGGTGCAACCCGAATCATTTAAAACCTGATTTGCAATATTAATGCGCATGCTCATTAGACTGAGTGAAATAAACAACGGTCAACAATACAAAAACCATGGCCTGCACCAGTGAAACCAGAACACCCAGAACCATGATCGGCAGGGGGGCAAAATATGCTCCAGCCAGCATAAAGAGAATTCCTAACAGTGTCTCTTTCGCCATGATATTTCCGAAAAGACGAATAGAGAGTGACAGCAGACGGGCAAAGTTACTGATCAGCTCAATGGGAAGCATCAGCGGGATCAGCACCGGCATAGGTCCAAGAAAATGTTTTACATAGGCAAAGCCATTGGCTCGAATACCAATGATATGATGTGTTATCCAGACAATAATGGTCAAGGCAAGAGTGGTATTGATACTTGAAGTAGGAGACATGAATCCTGGAATCAAGCCGATCAGATTGGCCACAGCAATATACAGAGCGAAAGTGGCAATCATGGGAAAAAGTTTATCCGTTAAATCCCTTCCCATATTTTCAACGAAAAAGTTATCCATACCACCAATAAGAATCTCCCAGAAATTCTGTCCTTTTCCCGGCACCATCTCCAAATTCCCCAGAGTCAATTTACCAACCACCACCAGAAAAAGCATGGTAAACCAGGTATAGGTCATATAGGGCGCACATAGTTGCTCAACCAGACCATGACCGACAGGGCCATGAGGAATGGGCAGCCCTAGTTTCTCCAGGATAATTGATATAAATAGTATTGGATGTTCCATAATCCCTCTTACCTCCTGCTGCTGATAATATAGCGTCCCGCCGCACCGACTGTCGTCAGGGTGATGGTAAACACTACCGTTGACAGCCCCACCAGCAATCCAAAGATGTTCACCTTGCCGCTCTTTATGAGCATCAGCAAGACAAGCCCGATGATTGCCAGCCGGAGCCAAAATTTAATAATATAACGTGCTTTCCCGACCTTAAGCGCCTTTTTCTCTTCCTGGCCTTCCTCAGAAGAATCAAGAGATTTCATAAAGCGGGCTACATCCTGGTGTGTCAACATGAAACTGACGATAGAGATAACCCCACCGACAGCCACTGCCCAGGCAATCTCCCAGGAAAAAAACACCCAGGATCCACCACACAAAATCAGAAGACAGACCCAACTCAACACCTGCATCTTGCGCAGGGACACCAATTCATCCGACACTCTGTTGCAACCGCCCAGACCTTAGTCTTTATCTTGCTGTTTGATAATATCGAACAGACTTTTAAAACCGGCGGCTATGCCAAACGCAAGCCCGATAAAAGTAAACCATGGAGTGGTTCGATCATCAAACACCTTCTGATCGAGATAAATCCCCCCCCCCATACCAATAAAAATTGCCGCAACAAAGGTAAATCCGATATGACCATAGTTGCCCAGCAGGTGGATCATCTCTTTACTCATTTTCGACATCTTCGTTTCCACCTTCGTTCTAAGAACGACTCTTTAACAACCAATCGAATCTGTTAGCACGCCCACCTGTCAAAGTCAACGATTTTTTAAATTTTATGCTATTTTTTTGAATGACCATTCAGTCATTTCAAGGGCCTTTTCCAATTGTTTTTCAGTCTGGGCTGCCGAGATAAACGCAACCTCAAACTGAGATGGCGCCAGGTAAATCCCCTGCGACAACATCTGCCGATAATGCTGGCCATAGCGATCCGCATCGGCAGTCATGGCCGATTCAAAATCAACCACTTTTGTAGTGGTAAAAAATCCTGTCATCAACGATCCCACCCTATTCAACTGGACGGGAATCTTCGTTCGCTCGCTGATCTCTCGAAGACGGTTGGCAAAACCAGCAGCTTTGTCATTTAAGTGAGTATAGAATCCTTCCTGCTTAAGTAATTTCAAGGTGGCAATACCAGCGGCCATGGCCAGAGGATTCCCGGACAGAGTCCCAGCCTGATAGACAGGTCCGTCCGGAGCTATCCTGTCCATGATATCCGCCCGGCCACCATAGGCCCCAACCGGAAGTCCCCCACCAATAATCTTTCCAAGACAGGTCAAGTCAGGAATGATCCCGAAGTACTCCTGCGCCCCGCCATAGGCGAGACGGAACCCGGTGATCACTTCATCAAAGATAAGAACGATGCCGAGTTCCGCAGTGAGCGCCCGCAACTTCTGTAAAAAACCAGGGGCAGGGGCAACACAACCCATATTGCCGGCCACTGGCTCGACAATCACACAGGCGATATCGAGTGCAGCATCGCGCAATGTCCTCTCCAGGACCTCTTCATTATTATAAGGGATGGAGACAGTGTTCTTCACAATCTCCTCCGGCACCCCTGGACTTCCGGGAATGCCAAGGGTGATCACTCCGGAGCCTGCCTTGACCAGAAAAGAATCAGCATGGCCATGGTAGCATCCATCAAATTTAACAATCACTTTTTTACCGGTATAGCCCCTGGCCAGACGGACTGCGCTCATGGTTGCCTCGGTGCCGGAGCTGACAAAACGGACCTTTTCCACCGATGGCAGGGCGTCCACCACCATGGAGGCAAGCTCTATCTCTTTTGGGGTGGGTGCCCCGAAACTGGTTCCATGCTGCATTGCTTCAGAAATGGCTGCCAGGATCTGAGGATGGGCGTGGCCAAGGATCATCGGCCCCCAGGAACAGACAAAATCTATATATTCATTGCCATCCACATCATAAACAGATGCCCCCTGTGCCCGTTCAATAAAAACCGGGTCGCACCCCACCGATCGACAGGCCCGCACCGGACTGTTCACACCACCGGGAATAACCTTTCGTGCCTGTTGAAACATCTGTTCTGATGTGCTTGTTTTCATTGTTCGACTCCTTCAACAATTCCTTATATTTTTTCGATTCACGACTCACCATTATTAATTTCCATTAATAAACAGCATAATCATAGCATGCCAGTAGAAAAAGTGCCAAACAAGTTCCACACCTTGACCTTTTTTGCAATCATGCACAATTTATTAGGGTTTCACTAATATTCATCCTCATGCTTTGCTGACGCTTTTACTGTAATTTTTACTTGTCAGGCAAAATCCCAGAAGGTACACTATAAACACAGTTCAATAATTACCCTTTAAATTGAAATAATACTAAATATTCATTCTACAGATCAATCAACAACGGAGCTAAACAATGGCAAGCGACAAAGTTCAAGCAATAAATGATGCTGCATTTAAGACAACTGTTTCTTCAAATGTGCCCTGCCTTGTGGATTTCTGGGCGCCTTGGTGTGGCCCCTGTAAGGCTATCGGCCCAGTCATCGAAGATCTGGCCGATGAATATGCCGGTAAAGTAACCATCCTTAAGATGAATGTTGACGACAACCCGGTCACTCCAGGGAAATTTGGTATCCGGGCCATTCCTACGCTGATCCTCTTTAAAAACGGTGAGGTAGTGGACCAGATTACTGGAGCTGTTGGAAAAAAACAACTTGTTGACCTCATTAACAAGGCCCTGTAATCAACGTCCGATCTCATTCCTTTTTGTGGCAAGGGCTTTTCTTGTCACAAAAAGTTACCTGCCGTCGCCTGAATATGGTGATCAAAAAAAGTAATGGAAAAGACGCATTATGAACTGATCATTCTGGGCTCCGGCCCTGCCGGACTCGCCGCTGGTCTCTATGCGGCAAGAGCCAGGATTGATCACCTCTTGATCGAAAAAGGCGCTGCCGGCGGTCAGGTTCTGCTTACCGACTGGGTCGACAACTATCCTGGTTTTCCTGACGGCCTTTCCGGCTTTGAACTTGCCGAAAAGATGGAGGCACATGCCCGGCGCTTCGGGCTCAACACCCTGACTGCTAATGTGGTCAGTATGGATCTCCTGCAGACCCCGAAACAGCTCACCCTTGAAAACGGCGAGCACGTCAGCTGCAATGCCCTGATCATCTGCAGCGGAGCCCGCCCCCAAAAACTGGGGATTCCGGGAGAAATCGAATTCTCCGGCAAGGGTGTCTCCTACTGTGCCACCTGCGATGCTCCATTTTATCGCGACATGCATGTTGCCGTGGTAGGTGGAGGCAATACTGCAGTCCAAGAGGCCTGCCATCTCACTAAATTTGCCAGCCAAGTGACCCTGATCCACCGCCGTGACTCGTTACGGGCCACAAAGGTTGTTCAAGAAAGAGCCTTTGCCAACAATAAAATTGATTTCATCTGGGATAGTCAGGTCATCGCCATTGAGGGAGAAAAGGGAGTGGAACGACTTCGCCTCAGAGATACTGCCGGTAAAGAGAGCACTCTGGCCGTTGATGGTATCTTTATCCTCATTGGCGTGATCCCCAACAATGAGATGCTGCCCCTGCAACTCCTGAGGGCAGAAAATGGCGGCTTTATCCCCACAGATACCGAGACCAGAACAGCAATTCCAGGAGTCATGGCTGCGGGCGATATCCGCAGCAAAGAAGTGCGACAGATTGTCAACGCTGCTGGCGAAGGGGCAACCGCCGTGCTCGCCGCAGAACATTATCTGAATAATTTAACACCATAACTAATAATGAAATCAACTACCTCTTTCTCCCGCTCCTTGATTATCACCCTGCTTGCCGCAACCCTTCTCACCCTCTCACTGAGTGGATGCGCCACCATGAAATCCTGGTTTGGCATGGGAGGTGAAGAGATCCAGATTCCAGCAGACAGCCTCGCTATTAAGGGCATGGATGCCTACGACGTGGGCGATTACTATGAGGCTGCAAAACATTTTAACGAAATTTTGGACAACTATCCTTTCAGTCCCCAAGCGATGCTTGCTGAGCTGAAAGGCGCTGACTGTAACTATTTCATGGAAAACTATGCGGAAGCGCTGGTGCTTTACAAGAGATTTGAGGAACAACACCCAACCAACGAGGCCATTCCCTATGTCTTGTATCAAATCGCCATGTGCAGTTACCAGCAGATTGACACTATTGATCGGGACACCTCCGGAGCTACAAAAGCAATCCGGGAGTTTACCAGATTAATCAAGGCCTTTCCCGAATCACCCTATACCGATGAGGCCAAGGCCAGGAGCAGGGCCGCCAACGAGTTTCTGGTCAACCATGAATACCTTGTTGTGGAATTCTACCTTCGAACCGACAAATACCTTGATGCAAAAAACAGACTGAAGTACCTGATCAACACCTATCCTGACGCATCGATAACCCCCAAGGCCAAAGAATTGCTCGCCAAAATAGAATCCGGCGAGAAGCTGGGATTCAACCTCTCTTCATGGTTCTCCGGCTTGGTTGAACTGCCGGACTGGCATCTCTTTTCCTCTGAAAAAACGCCGGAACAACCTCTGCCGACCAAATAAGTCTCATCTCCAAATCTGCCGGACAAATATTCAGTTCGGCAGATTGCTTATCTATCAGCCACTCTACTCAGGAACCTATCTCCTCAGTCAGTGCGTCTTGCCCCAGAGAGAGCTCCATGGCCCTGACCGGACAGATAGGCACGCATAAGCTGCATCCTGTACATTTATCCGGATCAAAAAGCACTGCCATATCTGGTCGATGCAGGGACAAGGCACCCACCGGACAAACGCCCGTACAGACCCCGCACTGAAAACATTTTTCATCATCCCGACGGACACTGGCCGCAAGACGCTCGACCTTGACCCCACGCTCTTCCAGGTACTCAAGCCCTTTGACCACATTGGCCTTAGTTCCTTTCAACTCAAGGATCATAAGCCCATCCCTCTGTGGCAGGATATCCGCCTTCAGGATATTAAACTCAACATCATACTGCTTCACTAACTGATAAATAATCGGCTCATTGCTGGTATTCTTGGGAAAATGTAAAATATAAATACGGTTATACACAATAACACCTCTCTTTTTTCTATTGCAGGGGCTATACGACCACCTGCGGATCCACTACTCTGACCATCCACTCCTCAAGCAAGACCAGAAGTACGTCTAAAGCTTGATTCGTATCTATGGTTAACAACTGCTCCGGGCCAAGCTCACTTGGCATCTCAAATCTCGTCTTCTGTTGCAAATAAATTTCCCAACGCCCATCAGACACCGCCTGCGGATCGTTCTGCCGCTGTTCCATCCGCTCTCGCATCACCTCTTCGGGACAGATGCAGTGCACAAAAAAGACTTTGGCTTTTGCTGCCAACTTCTCCTGCACCAGCTCCCGCTCACAACAGGCCTGATACGATCCATCAAGAACCACACAAGCCATAGGGCCTTCATCCAGATCCTGCTCTGCCAGAATCAACAATTGATCATAGGTCTTGCGGGAGAATTCGTGGTTGTAAATCCCCTGATCCGCCGGGCCTGACTGCCTGCTCTCTGGGGCTAGACCTGCAATCTCTTTACGCACCCTGTCCGAATTATAATAGCCACAACCATGCTGCCTGGCCCAGGCAGCAGCCAGATAACTTTTCCCAGTGGCAATCATCCCAAAAAAGACTAATACCTTTCCGGTAGCCGCCACTTCAGCCACCCTCCCTGACCGCATATTTCTGGGCTAGGACAAAATAGTGGGCAGCATGTTCTCTGCACCGCGCCCCAACAGATATATCCACCGCCGGATCACTGGCCGTAAAAAGATTTATCTTACCGCGAACCATGGCCCGGTAACATTTATAGAAATCAAGCATCTCGATAAGGCCGGGATCTGCCGATTCTTCCACAAAACGCTCCACAAAATAGGTCGAAAGTTCCTCCAGTCCATGAAAATCGAGATCCATGGCCAGAAACGCCACATCAGCCGCCACATCCGAATAGCGGAAACGCTCATTAAATTCAATACAATCAAAGATGTGCACAGGGGTTGTCAAACAGATATTGGCAGAATAAAGATCTCCGTGGCAATCACGAATCTTCCCTGCCTCCCTGCGTCGCTCAAATCGCTGTTCATCTTTCAGAAACATACGGGCATACTCACCAATCTGATCAAACTGCTCACGACTGAGCGCCCCTTGATCGATAAAATCTTCAGTCTGATCAAAATTCTCCAGGACATTAATGGCAACAGAGGCAGCACGGCCAAACTCACTAATAGTTTCTGTCCCCTCAGCCCGCTGATAAAAAGGAACCAGAACAGCAATGATCCGGTCAATCTGCCCTTGATCCAACTTACCGGCACCAATCACATGGGGCATCATCCGCTCTTCCGGCATACGGACCATCTTCACCCCATATTCGACCACCTCGCCCTCCCCGTTCAGATTATACTGATTCCCCACGCGAGTAATCGTAACCACATCCAGATAGATATCAGGACAGAGACGACGGTTGAGAATCAGCTCCTGCTCACAATAATATTTTCTCTTCTCCAGAGTCGAGAAATCGAGAAAACCAAAGTTCACCGGTTTTTTCCATTTGTAGACAAAATCCCCCGCAAGCAGGACAAAAGAGATATGGGTCTGGAGCAGCTGAACCCCATCCACATGATGTGGATAGCTACTGCCCTGCTGCAGATAGTGGATATGTTGGGGGAGAATATCTTCACTCATTTATAACTCCTTGCCTACCAGCTTACTTAATAAAATTTAATTCATCACCTGATGCCTCAGCAATCAAGCACCAGCCCTCATCGCTTATCAATAAAGCACGACAAAGGCTTTACCTTATTTTAGTATCATGATAAACATCCTTTTACAAAAATGGAGTCATTCCTGCAAGACGATGGCTCTCTTTTTAGGTGCCGTAATAAAATAAGCAGTGTTTTTTGCTTATTTTATTACGGCACCTAAAGCCGCTTCAAAGAAACAGCCAATCTTTTCAGGCGGTTTCTTTGAAGCGGCGTCTGACAAACTACATACAAGAAACCATAACAAAATAGCCCTCGTTAAGCCCCATAAGCCATGAATCAAGATCAACTGACCCGACTTCTTCAAGAAGTACAGGCCGGACAATGCAGCGTCGATAATGCCGTCAGCAGACTGAAGCATCTGCCGTCTGAGACTATCCAGGATGCCTGCCTGGATCACCATCGCTGCCTGCGCACCGGGATTCCGGAGGTCATTTACGGAGCATCCAAGACCCCGGAGCAGATCTCCGCCATTGCCGCCAGCCTCCTGACGCAATCATCTCTACTGATGGCCACTCGAGTGGATGCCGACAAGGCCAAGCTTGTCCAGCACTCTCTGCCACAGGTTCACTATCATTCCCAAGCCAGGATGCTGACTGCCAATGAGCTCAAGCCAGACCCGGAGAGTTCCTGCGGCACCATTCTTATCATCTGCGCCGGCACTTCTGACATCCCGGTGGCAGAAGAGGCCAAAGTCACGGCAGAAACCTTGGGCCATGCAGTGCAAACCCTCTATGACGTCGGGGTCGCCGGCCTGCATCGCCTCCTGAGCCATCAGCACCTGCTGCACACAGCCGCCGTCATTATTGTGGTGGCGGGAATGGAAGGAGCGCTTCCCAGTGTAATCAGTGGCCTTACGGCCTGTCCGGTCATTGCGGTTCCAACTTCAGTGGGATACGGAACAAGCTTTGGCGGAATTGCCGCCCTGCTTGGCATGCTTAACAGTTGTGCACCGGGACTTGGTGTGGTCAACATCGATAATGGCTTTGGCGCTGCCTGCCTTGCAGCGGCAATTAACAGAAAGAAATAAACACAAGCAAAACTTGCAAGATTCAGGCAGTGCTGTATAATCGCCGCACTAACTGTTCAGATTATAATCTGCAGCCTTCGATTTAAACCGTCGTTCAAAAATAATGACTACATTTCAATATCATTAGCGGCATAAGGGGCCGTAATGAAATAAATAAATTGTAGTGGTTATTTCTTAACGACCCCTAAATTCATCATCTATCATTTCCATGGAAGAAATCCCGGGACATCAATGAACACATCACTCAAGCTCAAGATCGCCATACTCCTATCTCTCATCGTCCTTTCCATCGTCACTATTGTGCCCTCCTTTTATTCGGCAACGCCGGACTGGTGGAAAAAATACATGGCGCCGGAAGGCTTACGCCTAGGTCTTGACCTGCAGGGAGGAATGCATCTGGTACTGAAGGTTGACCTGAAAAAGGCAGAGGCAGATTCCCTGGAACTGGCCGCGACCGACCTTAAAGACAGCCTCAAAGAAAAATCGATCACGGCGGTGCGCAGCGACAGTAAGCCTGGGACCATTATCTTTACCCTCCCTAACACCGGCGCAGTGGAGACAGTCAATAACCTTATCAAAGATGACTTCCCCAATATTGTTGTGCAGGTGGAGGCCAAAGAGGGTTCATTCCCCCGAATCACCCTTAATCTCAAAGATTCAGAGATCACCTTTATCCGCACCCATGCCGTTGATCAATCTCTGGAGATTATCAGAAACAGGATTGACCAGTTTGGTGTGGCCGAACCGGTGATCATCCGTCAAGGCACTGACGAAATTGTCGTGCAGCTTCCCGGGGTGAAGGACCCAAAACGGGCCATGAAACTTCTGGGGGAAACCGCCCAGCTTGAATTTAAACTAGTGGCAGACACGGCTGGCATCAACCTGCAGGAGATGATTGAGCAGGCCAAAAGCAATGGCCAATGGGCCGAAGGCCAAGATCGAAAAAAACTCAACCGGGCCCTGCAGAATCGACTGCCAGCGGACACGGAGATTTATTTCGAAAAAGATAAAGACAAGCAGACCGGGAAAGAAGTTATCCGGCCTCTACTTGTAGAGAACCAGACTCTGATGACCGGTGACATGGTCAAAAATGCCCAGGTCCGTATCGGCGGCCAGTTCAACGAACCCTATGTCAGCATTGACCTCACCGGTCGGGGCGGCAAGATCTTTGCCCATGTCACCGAAAACAACGTTAACCGGCGACTGGCCATTGTACTCGACGAAGTTATCCGCTCGGCCCCATCCATCAGGGAAAAAATCATGGGCGGCTCAGCCCAGATATCCGGCAGTTTCAGCCATGAGGAAGCGGCCGACCTGGCCATTGTCTTGAGAGTTGGCGCCCTGCCGGCGCCGGTTGACATTATCCAGAATCTGACCGTCGGCGCCAGCCTTGGCGCTGACTCCATCAACAAGGGCTTGACCGCTGGGGTCTTCGGCTCGCTCCTGGTTATCACCTTCATGGTGATTTTTTATCGGATCTCAGGCGTCATTGCCAATGCAGCCCTGGCACTCAACATCCTCTTTCTCTTTGCCGGACTTGCCATACTCAACGCCACCCTGACCCTGCCGGGTATTGCCGGCATTGTCCTCTCCATCGGTATGGCCGTGGACTCAAATATCCTGATCTTTGAACGGATGCGCGAGAGTTATGACCTGGGAAAATCAGTCCGATCCAGCGTCGACAGCGGTTTCAGTCAGGCACTCTCCACCGTTGTTGACTCGCAGGTGACCACGCTGATCACCTCCATGGCCCTGTTTCTCTTTGGGACCGGCCCGATCAAGGGTTTTGCCATCACTCTGTCTCTGGGGATTATTTTCAACCTGTTCACCGCTCTCTACTGCTCCCGTTTCATGTTTGACGCCCTCCACTCCTTCAATCTCCTGAAAAAACTAAGTTTCCTCCGCTTTACCAGAAAGCCCAACCTCGATTATATGAAGTTACGGCATATCACCTATGCTATTTCCGCCGTTCTGGTCGGTATTGGCCTCATCGCCTCCATCCAGATTGCCAGGGGCAAGGCCAATATGGGGGTTGATTTTTCCGGCGGCACCCTGTTGCAATATAAAGCAACTCAGGCCTTTACCATGAGCGAGGTTCGTCAGGCCTTTAACAAACACAAAATGGAAGGACTTGATCTGCAGGAAGTGGAAAATGAACACAGCCTGATTGTCAAGATCAAAAAATCAGAAGAGGTTATTGGCACTCTCAGTGAGCAGATCAGCTCCATCCTGAGCACAGAGTTTAGTGACAAACACTTTACCCTGGAGAGTCAGTCCGAGATCGGCTCTTCCGTGAGTTCTGTTCTGCGGGACAAGGCAGGGATGGCCATCCTCATCTCCCTGATCGGCGTAATTATCTATCTGGCCCTGCGCTTTGATATCCGTTTTGGAGTGGCGGCCGCCATTGCCACCCTTCATGATGTCTTTATCATTATCGGACTCTGCTGGGTGATGGATATTGAGATAACCCTGCTCATTGTCACGGCCCTGCTTACCCTTGGCGGCTATTCCCTCAACGACTCGGTTGTGGTCTTTGACCGTATCCGGGAAAATATGGCCAAGGACCGGAGCCACCGCCTCATCAGCCAGATCAACGACAGTGTCAATCAGGTTGTAGGAAGAACGATTGTCACCGGGCTCACCACCTGTATGACCTTATCCGCCTTATTGTTCCTGGGCGGATCAGTGATCCATGACTTTGCCTTCGTTCTCTTGGCCGGTATCATCGTCGGAACCTTCTCCTCTGTATTCGTGGCCAGCCCGGTGCTGTTACTCTGGCCTGAAAAGCAGGAACACCCCCAATGAACCAGCACCTGCTCCCCAGAAATGTCACAAGGATAGAAAAAGAGGAAACATTCCATTTCTCCTGTCATCCATCTATCGGCTGTTTTACCGACTGCTGCCGCCAGCTGGAACTGGCCCTGACTCCTTACGATATTCTGCGCCTGAAAAAGGGTTGCGGCCTGCACTCTGAGGAATTTCTCGACCGCTATGTGATTATGGAGCAGGAAGATCATGAAACCTTCCCCCGCTTTTATCTCACCATGGTGGACGATGGCCGGGCTAGCTGTGTCTTTGTCTCAGACGTCGGCTGCACCCAGTATCAGGATCGACCGGGGGCCTGCCGGGCCTATCCCATGGGCAGGGCATCCATCCGTCAAACAGACAATAGCATGGATGCGTTCTTCGTTCTTCTGCGAGAAAACCATTGCCATGGATTTCAGGAGCACCAGGAGCACAACGCACTCACCTACAGCACAGAGCAGGAACTTCCGATCTACAACCGCTTTAATGATGCAGTGGCAACTCTCCTGCAACATGAGCAGATACGACAGGGAAAACAGCTTTCGGAACAGCAGAGAGAACAGTTTATCCTGGCCCTCTATAATCTTGACCAATTCCGGCCCCTGCTTCTGGCGGGAAAACTTCCACAAACGATTCCATTAGATGATACAAGCAAAGCGCGTCTGGCCGATGACGAGGCCTTGCTCCTCTACGCTATCGAGTGGCTGCAGAAAATATTGTTTAGGAACTGAAAATACGGAACAACAAGCAGCCGGCAAGAGCACGCCCTCAAAACTTTTAAGCCCCATTTTTATTACATCTCGACAAACTATGCTCAAGCTCATTATCTTCGACTGTGACGGGGTCATGTTTGACTCCAAATTTGCCAACCAGGAATATTACAATCAACTGCTTGCCCGCTTCCAGCGACCTGCAATGAGTACGTCAGAGCTTGAGCATGTCCATATCCACAACGTGATGGACTCCATTCGGCACATCTTCCGCCATTATCCCGACCAGGATCTGGCAGAAGTAAACGCCTATCGAATAAGCCTTGATTACACTCCCTTTCTCGGCCACATGCGGATAGAACCGGATCTTATCGAATTTCTTGAAAAGACCAAAACTCGATATAAGCTAGCTATCTCCACCAACCGCACCAACACCATGATGCCAATCCTGCAGCTCTTTCAACTGGAGAGCTACTTTGAAAAGGTAATGACCGCAGAAAATGCACGTCGCCCCAAACCGGCGCCGGACGCCTTGCTGGAGATCCTTGATTATTTTGAGTACGAGACAGATGAGGCCATCTATATTGGTGACTCCATCATTGATCGTGAACATACTGCAAACTGCGGCATGCGTTTGATTGGATTCAAAAATTCAGCCCTGCCGGCCGAATATCATGTGACCAGTTTTATGGAGATTCTGGGACTCCCCCCTTTTCTTGAATCTCACTGATTCCAGTCAAAACTCTGCGAAGAGCTAGAAATTTTTTGCAGCTCTCTCCTGTCTTCCCTCCTGCGCGTCATCCACCCGCTTAACTCCTTCCATAAGAAGTTTCATAAAATCACCAACTTCTGCCGCCTTCATCTCTTGTGGAGAAAGCCCAAGGGTAAACCTATAAGTTCCTTCATGTTCAGCCAGCATGGCGAAGATTGCCTCTTCATTCTCTTGTCCCTGATAATGGGCATTAATGATACACCCTTCCCGGAACGAAATCTTTCCCGGCCCGCGAGGAAGATTCAGGGCAAGAACTCCTGTTTTACTGTTCATATGAAAAATCTGAAACAGTTCTGCGGGGGCCATATCCTGCAATTTACCCTGCATACATGAGGCAAAATCTTCAGCCCTGGCCCTGTTCACCCGAGTCAGCCGCTGCGCCAATAAGCGGGCCATAAAAATCTGAACAGCAGGCAGCTTATCAAGAAGAAGATTGAAATCATCACTGGAAACAGCAAGCACCTCTGTATCGCACAAGGCCCGGACCGAGGCCCCAGCCACATCCCCTCCCAGATAACTCATCTCTCCACAAATCTCACCAGCCCCCAAAGTCGTGATCACAACAGGTCCATCAATCACAAGCACTTGCCCTGAGATGATAAGGTAAAGAGAGGAATTTAGTTCCCCTTTATGGATCAGAAGAGTCCCTTCACGAATAAGCTCCAGTTGACACCGTCCAATAAAATTCTTTAATTCATCATCAGGAATTATCTGGATCAAGGGAAACGACTGAATCTTCGCAAGAAGTTCTTGTTCCCTGGCCCTCAGGACAGGAGCAGTTCCTGGCGCCAGATTCTCAGGAATTGAGACCGGAATAAATTTAATAAGACCAGTACAACCACTGCAGCTGAATATCGATTTTTCAGCCACCAGATGATCATCCTTTGCCGCAAGGAGTTTGAACAACAACTGGGTCATTTCCCGTACCAAAATCAAACAGGTTGCCTTATTCCCCGGACAGGAAAGTGCCTTGTCCGACAAAATCAACTTCTCGCCAACCTTATATAATGGACAGTGGTTGCCTTCAATAATTTTAAAAATGACCTGAAAAGATTTCATACTCTGCGTCAATTAAGGAGTTAAATTGATTTTTTATGTTAAGTCGACTCTTATTGTTCAACTATTCTAATTGATATCCCCTCTTTACACTTCCTGCAAAGATTTTTTCAAGAAAATCAATACCTATTTCTGTCTTCACCAAAGAATTCCTTTAAAAGAGAGCCACAAACGAGAACTTATATTTCTCTTACAAGAAATAAATAAATTCCTCTTCTTAGAAAAACCTGATACATTCATACTAATATTTTCGTCAACTGTCTGAACTTATCGAACTAATTATGAAATCATACACATCTGGGGCCATTAAAAAGCAATTCTATTCCTGACTATTAAAGTATTAAAGTTACGATTTCTTATGCCGTTTTTACCACCCAGATGAACATTACTTTGAGACAACGGTTTAGAGTTTGATATCACATCTAACTGATATGACGAAAGACTCATTCTCCAAGTGTCATCCTTAATAAGCAAGAGTACAAGGCACTATCATTCAACATAAGCCACCACGTGAACCTTCATGACCATCCTTTCTGAACAGTTGGAAGCCATTTTTCAGGAAATCAATGTCAGATTTTCCCAACATCAACAGATTCGAGTAACACCCATTGCCGGAACTCCTCCTGAACAATATCGTATAACCTATCATCTACAAGGTCTTTGCAAAGAAGATAATGGCGAGGTCCGAGAATGTACGGACCATGTCGTCATTCTCACCCTTCCTTTTGGATTCCCCCATTTCCCACCAAACTGTAAACCAGATACTCCAGTTTTCCACCCTGACTTTGATCAGGCGGCCATATGCATAGGGGATTTTTGGGAAAACAACCAATCTCTTTCTGAGCTGATCATCCATATTGGCCACATGCTTTGCGGCGAGATCTACTCAACCAATAATGCTTTCAATGAAAACGCGGCAATCTGGTACCAGGAGAATAAAAACAGACTACCCTTGGATACCATCCATCAACTCTCGTCAAGCCCATTATTAGTCCAAGAGGAGCAAACAGCCCCCGCTGAAAGGGCGCTGGAAATGGATATTGTTGATGATATCCTTTTTCCAAGCAATGAGATAGCAGAAGTTGACGACGTTGAAGTATTCGAACAAAGAGAAAATTCCTCTTCTGAAATCGCAGCAGAAAAATCTCCGCATCCGCACCTTTCCCTGGAGCCCTCTTCCGATACCACGGAACATCAAGTGCCCAATGCCGATTTGGATAGCCAGATGCAGCGAAATCTCAATGAAGCACATCAAAAACACCAGGAAGGAGAGGCCTTTGAACACCAGGGAAATCCGGCAAAGGCCTTACAGCGATATAAAGCAGTAAAGAATTTAGTCCCGGATTTTTATGAGATAGATAAAGATATCAATCGGGCACAATATTCTCTGGAGATGCTTGGCGACTGGGCAGTAGAAGAAGTTACTGAAAAGAATACCGGTAATGACAAGAAAAAAACTGCCTCAAAACGCGATGAAAATCCGGTTACTCCCACTCCCCAAAAAAGCTCTTCGGTTCAATCAATAAGAAAACAGAGCAGTTCCCGCTGGCCAGTCATCGTTGGCTGTGGCGGTATGGGTTTTCTGCTCATCTTGAGCTTTAGCTACTTGTTTTTGAGCACTCAATTAGAACATGCCCAAACAATATTCAAAGAGTGTCAAGAGCTTCAGGAAGCAAGCAAAATTACTGAGGCTGAACAAAAATGTACCGACGCCTTGGAGCTGACCTCAAAAGTTATTTTCATCAAGCAAGATGAGAAAAAACTTCTCACTGAAGAGATTAAACAAGCTCAGGACTCCATTAACCAGAACAAAGGCCCTGCACTCAGCAAAGAAGACAGCATACCGGAATGGCAGCAAGCTATGAAGCTTGCTGATCAGCAGCTTGCTGATACCAATTGGCAAGCTGCTCTGACGGGGTATACGCACGCATTGCAGTTTGCTTCCGCAATACCAAAGGTCGATCAAAGTCTCCTTGACCAGATTCGTAGAAACATAACAACCTCCGAATTCAACATTGCATTGCAGGCAGGTGAGCAGGCTTTGGCTCGGACAGAAGGAGATTCTGCAAAAAAATACTTTGATAAAGCCCTGGATCTTGCCAGGAAAAACCCACAGATTCCAACTGCCAACATCTCAAGGATTCAATCGCTCAACGGCCAGGTCGAATTTAACAAATTAATGGCCTCAGGCGATGAATATTTTTCTAAAGGAGACTGGGCGAATGCCCTTACTGCTTTCGAACAAGCCCACGAGATAGAACAAAAGTTCTCTTTTTCTGATGCCGAGACAGTCGCCTCCCTCCAGGAAATAATCGTCCGCAGCAAGGTATTCAACTCCTTGGAACAGGGAAAAAAAGCTTTTACCGATGCCCAATGGGATCAAGCTATCAGTTCATACGAAAAGGCTATTCAACTCCTTGAAGAAAATAGCGAACTCCTGCGTCGCGACAATCCCCTGCAAAGCCAGCAGAAAATTTCAAGACTCATGCTTCATGCCGCCATTATCAGAGACCAGCAGAGCGTTGCCAACCACTTGAAAAACCATGAATTCTCCCCAGCAATCGACAAACTGCAGACGATCATTGAAACAACAGACATGAGCTCATTCGCCAGCGAAGAGGAGTTCCAGACAATTATCAAAGAGACAAAACTCTCTATCATTCAGGCGCAGGAAGATCTGCTGAAGAGCCAACATATCTCATATCTGACAGACAACTATCAAAAGCTTTTTACCCAGAACAACCCAGCCTTGAACGCTGAAAATTTATCAAATCCTCACGTCACATTTCTTAAGAAAATAGGCCGCAAAATGCTCTACAGAATCCAGTGTTCTGAGCAGGGAAATAGTCGGCCGGTGCTCCTGCAGACAAGTTATCTCTACGACCCAGCCACCAGACAATGGCGTTTTTTCAGTAATGAAAACTCCGCCAATGAGCAGAACGCCATAACTGCAGGCCAGAAAATACTCTCCTCAGCCTATCAGGCCCAGGAAGATCGTTTGATATCAGAACAGATATTGTATCTGACCGACAATTTTCAGGCCCTTTTCATCCAGGACACCCCTACCCTGCTCCCTGAAAACTTATCCAAACCGCAAGCAAGCTTTCTTAAGAGAATAGGTGGAAAAATGTTATTTATGCTCCAGTGCTTCGAGCAAGAATCCGACGACTCAACGCTCCTGAAAGTCAACTATCTCTATGATCCGAAAAAGAATCAATGGGAACCATATCACAAATAAGAGCACAATAGGTTCATCCCTGGCAACACAGATCTTCCTGATTAATGATGGTGGTGATGATGGTGTTCATGCTCCGGCATCTTGCCGCCAGCCGCCAGCAAGGCCTTATCGAGAAACTCACTTGCCTGATTCATGGCCGCAATGGCGCTCTCGATATAAGTAGCCACTGTCTCTTCTCCCGCGTCATGGGCAAAAGCAGACCATTTCCCGCATTCTTCAGCATGCCCCCGGTTATGTTCAATCCAATGCGGCAACAAGACCCTTAATTTTTCCATCTGTTCCATTTTACTCTCCCCTGTTGTAAATTCTCTCATCTCTGTTACAAACATAAAACAAAACACAATACAGAAAGTAATTTTACTTTTATTTCCGTACAGTTCCTATGATCCCGGAAGCAACAACAAACCTGTTTATTTAATTATAAGCACATGAAGTCTTGTCAGGGTAAAATCTCCGAATCAGCTCGAACTTTTTTAAGAATGACCTTCCCTCCCAGGAAGTCGATGGCCTGAATAAAGACTCCTTCAACCGCTCGAGGGTCCTCAAAAAAAGCACTCACCTCAATGGTCGTCCCGGACACTTGCAGATGGGTCACATTCTCCATGATCATGGTTTCAACTCCTTCATCTTCAACAACCACACTCATCTGACACATTCTCACCCCTCCATAGCACTCAAGTTTCCAGCCTATCAGACCAGAAAACGAAATTCACCCTTGCCCAACAGGTCATGAAGATGAAGAATCCCTGCAAGGCCTCCACCCTTTTTCACAATCGGCAAGACTGTAATCTCATGCCTCTGCATGATACTCAATGCATCGGCCGCAAGCATCGAACCATCAATAGCCACCGGATCTGGCGTCATAATGTCTACCGCGTGCAAAGAGGCAAGTACCTTATTCTCAACGATGCTGCGGCGTACATCACCATCAGTGACAATACCCAGAATTTTCTCGCCTGCTCCCATGATCAAGACCGCTCCGATATTCTTTTCATTCAGCACCTCTATAGCCTTGGCAGCCGGTGCTTCACCATTCACCCAGGGAACGGCATCACCCGTAAGCATCACCTCACACACACTCACCTTCAAACGTTCTCCCAAGCTTCCGCCTGGATGATTCTTGCGAAAATCTGAAGCCAGAAAATGCTTCTTCTGCAACAGCACAACAGCAAGGGCATCTCCCATGGCAAGGGTTGCCGTGGTCGAGGCAGTGGGGGCAAGTCCCAACGGACAGGCCTCCATCGGCACCCCGATATCAAGGATCAAATCCGCTGCCTCGGCAAGGATTGAATGCAGACCGCCAGTCATGGCAATAATCGCCACCCCTCTCTTTTGTAGACTACCCATGAGCCCATTCAACTCAGTGGTTCCACCAGAATACGATATGGCAATCACCACGTCAGTGGGCATAACCATACCCAGGTCACCGTGCATGGCCTCTACCGGGTGAAGAAAAAACGACGGCGTACCTGTGCTGTTCAGGGTTGCAGCAATTTTCTGTCCAATGATTCCAGACTTCCCAATTCCAGTAATAACCACACGACTGGGACAATGAAAAAGCATATCAACCGCCTTTTCAAACTCCTCGCCAATCCGCTCGCGGACAGCGGCAAGGCCTTGTTCTTCGATTAAAAAAACCTTCTGTGCTTCCTGTATCGACATTACCTCGTTTTTCTCCACTCCAAACATTTTGTGATAAAGACTCATATCAACTGTACAACCACCCGTCCCCGTAAACTCCCAGCAAGCATACGCTGGATCGCCCCATCAAGTTGTTCCAAGGTAATCACAGACGCCAGATGATCAAGCTGACTGAATCTATACTCTATTGCTAACAACTGCCAGATTCGCTCTCGGACGGCCAGGGAACACCTGGCGGAATCAATGCCAATCAACCGTACTCCACGGATAATAAAGGGATAGACTGTAAGAGCCAGGTCACCAGAGGCCGCATTGCCGCAACTGGTAACAACCCCATCATAACGAGTCTCTTTGATAGCAGTCTCAAGATATTCGCCACCGACGGTATCCACCACCCCTGCCCATCTTTCCGGCAGGAGCATTTTTTTACGAGACCGAACAAATTCTCCCCTGGCCAAGACCTCACGAGCTCCCAGCCCCAGAAGAAACGCAGGCTCAATTTTTCCGGTGAGGGCTGTCACTGCAAAACCCAGCTTGGCAAGCATAGCCACGCTGGTCGACCCAACACCACCGGTAGCTCCGGTCACAAGAATATCACCTTCCCCAGGGACACAACCCTGCCGCACAAGCATCTCTACACAACGACCAGCCGTAAAGCCGGCCGTCCCCAGCATCATACTCTGTTTAAGCGTCAGACCTGCAGGAAGCCTCACTGCCCATGCTGCAGGAACCCGCACATATTCTGCAAAGCCGCCAGGATGATTCATACCCAGATCATATCCTGAGACGACAACCTGATCTCCCGGATGGAAAGAGGCAACAGTGGACTCCTCCACCACACCGGCCGCATCAATCCCCGGGGTATGAGGATACCGTCTTGTGACACCACGATTTCCCGTGGCAGAGAGGGCATCCTTATAGTTCAGCGACGAATAATGGACCCTGATCAGGAGTTCACTTGGTGGCAGTTCCTCTGTGTCCTTCTCTTCAACCGATCCGACGAATTCACCTTTACTCTGCTCTCGCACCACAAAACATCTATATAAAGCCAAAGAAATCCCCCCCCCTCGGCAGATTTTTATTTGATAAGATACTCATCATTTTGGTGAATCTCACTCCCATGAACCGGGATCCGGCTCACCTTGGTGGATCGCAAGACAGAAGCCCTGAAATCATGGACACACTCTCCTGGGCAATCAGCTGGCTGCTGCTTTATCTTCCGGTCGCTGGGGATTCTCGATCGACAATCTCCTGGCGACGTGCCATAGCAATTCGTTTGAAAATTTTAATTATCACAGGCAGTTTTTCAAAATCCTCGGTGGATATCTTTCTCAAAACCGTATCTGTTTTGGCCCGCACGGAGGCAGTACGCTTTTTTTCTCTACCGAAATAGGCCATCTCGCCAAATATCGTGCCTGCCTCCAGGGTGGAGAGCAGCTCTCCATTACTATTGAAGACTTCAGCCGTACCGCTATCAAGATAATAGATACCGTCAGGAACACTATCTATCTGGATTATGGTGTCACCTTTATTACACCACTCCAGCTTGAAATATCTTTCCCAGTTGGTATCCACCACCAAGACATGATAAAAATCAGAGTTCATCGCCCGCAGCAACTCTTTAGAAAGATGGAATAACCGTTCACCAAGAGAATCGCGTTTCTTCTCCAAAAGCTTCATCCCTCTTTGGTCAAAGTCGCTCGCGGGAAAAGGTGTCTCCCGTATATATTCGAGAATACGCTCTATGCCGACATCTTCTCTGCCGGCTAACTCAGTGAAGTATTTCTGGGCCGCAAGCAGTTTTTCACGCACCATCGGAAAATCCGGTTTGACACCCAGCAGCAGATTGCCACTGAAATGCTCCATTGCCTCATTTTTCATCTGAATAAATTTCAGTAGCTTCGCCTCATCGACCTCTGCCGGACAATTCTGGATTCCCGGTCTATAGATGGTAAAAATATTCATCGGATGAAGGACACTTGTCAGGCTGATCTTGCCTATATTTACCAGATTTGTTTCAAAACCTTTCTGATATCTGGCTACTTCCCGATCCATCAGTAGATGTGTACCAAAATGGCCGCAAAGCTCCTCAAGCCGATTGGCGACCGCAAAACTTGCCCCGAATTTTGCCATTCTGGTGCCAAGCTTTGCTTCAATTATATGCCCAAGAAAAATTCCCATACGGGTTGGGGCCAGGGTGCCATCGGTGATAGCCTCTGCCATTCTCAGCGCTACCTCCACAGCCCTAGTGCAAACCCCGGAACAGTCCTCTCCTGGACGCTTGTCAAAAATTACCAGGCTGCCATCGCCGGCAGAAGGTTCAATCTCAAGAGGCAGACTCCCTTCGCGATAGATGAGATCATTTATCCTACAATGGTAGTCGATCAGGAAATCCCTGATCTCCACCGGTGTCATACCAGAAGAAATTAGGGAATACTGGATCATGTCAGTCATCAAAATAACAACTTCCCTTTCCGGTCCGTTCTTCAGCATGTTTTCAGATATATGAGGATACATCCGGTACCTTAGAAACTACTTTTCTTCATTTTGAGATCGGTCATCAATAGTGGACACCAAATCAGTCACTCACCTTAAGGCTCAACGCCATGTCTAAGTCTCAGAAACGACGAAAAACCAAACTCTCTCGAAGAGACGCCAGCGGATATAACAAGCAGTTTTCTTGTCACTTCCCCCCTTTTCCCTTGACAAAATCAGTCAATTTTCGTCAATATACAAGACTTTATTATCATAATAGATAACAGTTAAATTAACAAAGCTTAAGCTCTTTTATACGTCATTTTTCGTGTATATCAGTGAGTCAGCTTTCTCTCTTACTGGAGACCTCTCTCATGACAAATTATCTTTTCACCTCAGAATCCGTTTCAGAAGGACACCCTGATAAAGTTGCCGATCAGATCTCCGATGCTATTCTCGATGCCATTCTCGCTCAGGACCCCCTTGCCCGGGTTGGCTGTGAAACCCTGGTCACAACAGGCATGGCTGTCATTGCCGGCGAGATTACCACCACCGCTTGGGTTGATATGCCTGATGTAGTTCGCCAGACCATTCGCTCCATTGGCTATAACTCATCAGACATGGGTTTCGACTGGCAGTCCTGTGCAGTAATTACTTCCATTGACAAGCAATCCCCAGACATTGCTCAAGGCGTAAACGAAGGCACTGGTCTCGACCTTGATCAAGGGGCCGGTGATCAGGGACTGATGTTTGGTTACGCCTGTAATGAGACCAGAGTCCTGATGCCAATGCCTATCACTTATGCCCACCGCCTGGTCAAACGTCAGTCTGAAGTACGTAAATCCGGTCGCCTCCCCTGGCTGCGTCCTGACGCCAAAAGTCAGGTAACCATTGAATATGAAAATAACGTGCCAAAAAGGGTAGAAGCAGTCGTCCTCTCTACCCAGCATGATGAGACCGTTAACTATGAAGACCTGAAAGAAGGGGTCATGGAAGAAATCATCAAGCCGATTCTGCCCGCAGAAATGATCGATAACAATACAAAATACTATATCAACCCCACCGGTCGTTTCGTGATTGGCGGACCAGTAGGTGATTGCGGCGTAACCGGCCGCAAAATTATTGTTGATACCTACGGAGGTAAGGGGTCTCATGGAGGTGGAGCCTTTTCTGGAAAAGATCCTTCCAAGGTTGATCGTTCTTCTTCGTATATGGGACGCTATATTGCCAAAAACATTGTAGCCGCCGGTTTGGCCACGGAAATTGAGGTCCAGGTTGCTTATGCCATAGGAATATCCCAACCGGTTTCAATCAATGTAAATAGTTTTGGCACCGGTGCCATCTCTGATGATAAGATAAAGGCCCTCATCCTGCACCACTTCGATCTGCGTCCCAAGGCAATCATCCAACACCTGAACCTGTTGCGGCCCATCTATCAAGCCACTGCCGCCTACGGTCATTTTGGTCGAGAGCGCGAGGATTTCACTTGGGAAAAAACCGATAAAGCCGAAATATTGCGTGAAGACGCCAAACTGTAGAAGTCGTTACAGAACAGATATCGTCCCTCCTGCTTTTCACATATCCCTCCCACCTGTTCTTTATACCAAAACAGGTGGGCCTTTTTATTTTCACTTATCCATTTTACACAGAGGTATTTTAAATGACTGCATTAAAAAATGATTATAAGGTCGCCGACATGTCCCTTGCCGCATGGGGCAGAAAAGAAATCGAAATTGCCGAGACTGAAATGCCAGGACTCATGGCCCTCCGCCATGAATATCATGAGGCGCAGCCCCTTAAGGGTGCCCGTATCGCCGGATGCCTGCATATGACAATACAGACTGCCGTTCTCATGGAGACCCTGGTGGATCTCGGCGCCGAGATTCGCTGGTCATCCTGCAATATCTTTTCCACCCAGGATCATGCTGCGGCAGCCATGGCTGCCGCAGGCATTCCCACTTTTGCCTGGAAAGGGGAGAATGAGGAAGAATTCTGGTGGTGTATCGATCAAACTATCTTTGGACCGGAGAACTGGCGTCCCAACATGATTCTTGATGATGGGGGTGATCTCACCCTGATCATGCATGAAAAATACACAGACGATATGAGAAATATCCGGGGCATCAGTGAAGAAACCACTACCGGGGTCCACCGACTGAACGAGATGGCCAAGGCCGGGAAACTGATGTGCGCTGCCTTTAATGTGAACGATTCTGTTACCAAATCAAAATTTGATAACCTTTATGGCTGTCGGGAATCATTGATCGACGGCATTAAACGGGCAACCGATGTAATGATTGCCGGTAAAAATGCTGTAGTCGTTGGTTTTGGCGATGTGGGCAAGGGCTGCGCACAAGCCCTGCGCGGTATGGGTGCCACCGTCTACATCACTGAGATCGACCCCATCTGTGCCCTGCAGGCGGCAATGGAGGGGTATAGAGTGGTCACCATGGAGGAGGCCGCCCCCATTGGCAATATCTTTGTTACCTGTACCGGGAACCTGCGCGTCATTACACGCCCCCACATGGAGTTGATGCCGGACCAGGCCATTGTCTGTAACATCGGCCACTTTGACTCAGAGATTGACATAGCCGCGATCAAAGACCTCCCTTGGGACAATATCAAGCCCCAGGTCGATCATGTGATTTTCCCGGACGGCAAAAAAATTATCATCCTGGCAGAAGGACGGTTGGTTAATCTGGGATGCGCCACTGGCCATCCCAGCTTTGTCATGAGTAATTCATTCACGAACCAGGTCCTGGCCCAGATCGAACTTTGGAAAAACCCCGGACAGTACGAAAATAAGGTCTATTTCCTACCTAAAAACCTAGACGAGATGGTTGCCAGACTGCACCTGCAGAAAATCGGCGTCCACCTTACTATCCTGACCCAGGAACAGGCTGACTATATCGGCGTACCCCTCGAAGGGCCATACAAACCAGACTATTATCGATATTAGGCAGCAGAGAAGGGAAGGCAGAAGGCAGAAGGCAGAAGGCAGAACAAATATACAATCAGTTCCCTTCGATCACTCTGCCTATCTGCCTTCCCTGTGCATTTTTTTTATATCACTTCGGGGCCAGAGTCAGATCACCCGAAAGCACCTCGTGGATTATCCCTGAACGATCCCGTACCGACAAGATACCACTACTATCCACTCCCAGTGACTCACCAAAAACAACCTCACCCGTGGGGGTTAACCACTGCAGCCACTTCCCTAGTAACATATCCCGTTCTCGCCACTGATTCAGGATATCGGTAAAACCTTCCAGCGCCAGTTGGGACACCAACTGCAAAAGCCTGGTCCGGATTGCCTCAAAGAGGACCAAGATCTCATATTCTTTCCCGCTTTCTAAGAAGAGGGATGTTGCGCTTTTCTGCAAGTCTAAAGGAAATGATTCTTTATCAGCATTCACATTCAGGCCTATGCCCACAAGAGCAAAGTATTCATCAGCCTCTCCATGCAGAGATGAAGTCTCAACTAGGATACCACCGCACTTACACCCTGAGATATAGATATCGTTGGGCCATTTCAACGCTACTTTCAGCTGGCATATCTCCTCAATGACCTGACTGACCGCAAGCCCTGCCGTCAACGTTATCCTGGAATACTCCTTAATACCCAGACCAGGTCGCAACAGAATCGTAGAATAGAGACCTTTTCCTGATGGCGATTGCCAGGACTTCCCCAGTCTGCCCCGTCCTGCTTTCTGACTGCCAGCCACAACAGCATATCCATGGGGATTTCCCACAGCAGCAAGTTCCCGAGCCACCCTGTTTGTTGAATCAACTGTCTCCAAAATCAGTATATCTTTCATTTTTTTCTTGAAAAAAGGGCAAAAAAAAGTGCCGAGTTTAACACTCGGCACCTCATCAACTCTCAATATTCGAGAATTTAAATACTAATTCACTCCACTTTCGCCTTCTTCATTCTTGATACGATCTTTCATGGCATACATGGTGGTGGAACCGGAAGACCAGAACATCAACTTTCCTTCCTTGACCAGATCATTGGCCGCATTTTTAATAACACGGGGTTTTGAATCAGGATCACATGCATAAAAATCCTTGATATAGAGCTGTGGTTTTGGGGCCGTCTCTGCTTTCTTCAAGATCGCAGCCTTGAGCTCTTCATTACTTAATGCCATTGCACATACTCCTAAAAAAATTATGAACAGGCAAGCATCCAGCAGATATGGCCGATTTCAACCATTTAAAATCGGCCATATCATCATGTCAATTACTTTACATGAGAGGTGTACTTGAACTGAGTAGTCGTACGCCAGGTGTCATAAGCCAAGCGATAATCATCAACGCTCTTGATGGTGAATGGGATATCGCACTTCTCAAAGAACTTCTCCCAACCAATCCGCTCTGCCCACTCGCCAACACGCTCATACTTACGTGCATCTTTAGCATAGGCCTCAAGGATACCCTTGACAGCGGCAACGGTCTCAGGCCAACGTGGCGGAGTGTTGGGCAGGAAGGGGATTACCAGCTTGGAGAATTTAGGAGTCGATCGTGAGTTGGAAACCTTACCACCAACCAGAATGGCGATTCCGTCACCTTCAGGATCGGCAAGAGGCATGGCAGGACACATGGTGTAGCAGTTACCGCAGAACATACAACGATCAGCATTTACAGCTACTGTTTTGATTTCATCACCATTCACCATGGCCTTGGCTGGCTTAACAGCACCAAGGGGACAGGAAGCTATGGCAAGGGGCAACTCACATACACCGGTAATACGTTTGTGATCGATCATTGGTGGCTTGCGATGCACACCAAGGATGGCGATATCAGAGGCATGTACAGCACCACACATATTCAGACAGCAGGCAAGGGCAATACGTACCTGAGCTGGCAGGGTCATGGAGGTGAAGTAGTCAAAGAGCTCATCCATGACTGCCTTAACAACGCCGGAGGCGTCGGTGGCAGGGGTATGGCAATGAACCCATCCTTGAGTGTGAACGATATTAGTAACACCGGCACCGGTTCCACCGACTGGGAACTTGTTGCCACGGCTTGCCAGATCATCGAGAAGTGGTTGAACCTTAGCTTTGGCGTCCACCATAAACTCAACGTTGTTACGGGTTGTGAAGCGGAAGAAGCCATCGCAATGTTTATCCGCGATATCACACATCTCACGGATAAGCTCGATGGAAATCAAACGGGCAGCCCCTACACGGACCGTCCAGCATTCGTCACCGGTCTCTGATTTATGAACCAGAACACCTGGTTTTGTGATCTCATGCCACAGCCATTTACCTTTGTTGGCTTTAATAACTGGTGGATGAAATTCAGAATAATATCTGGGACCAATGTCGGAAATACGATCGGACATCGGGTTGGCTGGATCATAGGCCATTTTATCAGTCTCCTTATATATACGAGAAATTACTCGATTTAACTTCTAATTAGGCAGCGTGGCGAGCACGGAACTCATCAACATCACGACTCCATCCACCCTCAACCTCATCTTCCGACCAGAAAACATAAGGATTGGAACGAGGCTCTTTCACGTGCTGGGGAATGGGCTCCAGATCCATTACCTTGATAAAGGTCGGCAGGCCAATGCGCTGCATGGTCTCACCCACGCGCTCACGGTTCTTGCCAACTTCCATCCACCAATCCCAGACCTTCTCAATGAACTCGATCAATTCTTCAAACTCATTATCAGCAGAGACCTTCATGAAAGGTACAATCAGAGTTGCGAACTGAGCGCCATCAAGAATTGGGGCCTTGGCACCACAACAGATGGTTGCGCCTTGATCAGCACCGGGACGAAGAGCGCGAGGCATAACATTGAGGCAATGCATACAACGGGTACACTCTGAGTCATCAATCTTCAGTTCACCACCTTCCATCCACATACACTCTGTTGGACAAAGATCGATAACCTCTTTCTGAATGTCAAACTTACCCCAGTCACGACCGGCATGGGCGCCGCCGTTTGATGGAATATTGCCGGCGATATATTCTTTAACGGCAGCCTGGTCAATACGGATATTATCCCTCCAGGTGCCGATAACCGCCACATCTGAGCGGGCAATAGCGGCAACACAGTCATTGGGACAACCGGAGAACTTGAATTTGAATTTATAAGGGAAGGCAGGGCGATGGATCTCATCCTGATAGTGCATGGTCAAATGATGACATGCCTCTTCTGTATCATAACAAGCCCACTCGCAGCGAGACTGACCAAGACAGTTGGCAGGAGTCCGCAGATTGGAACCTGAACCACCCAGATCCTGCTGGAAATTATGGGTCAGTTCATAAAAGAAAGGCTCCAAGGCCTCAGTACGGCAACCAAGCATAATAATATCACCGGTCGAACCGTGCATATTGGTCATACCGGATCCATATTTCTCCCACAGACCACAGATATCGCGAAGATGCTTGGTAGAATAGTATTTGGAAGCAGGCTGCGCAAGACGAATGGTATGAAAATGCTCAACACCTGGAAAACGTTTTGGCACGTCTGAATAGCGACCGACAATACCACCACCATACCCGAAAACACCTACGATTCCGCCATGCTTCCAGTGGGTAATCCTCTCTTTGAAAGACAGCTCCAACTGACCAAGGATATCCCAACACTGTGGACTTTTCTCTGCCTGGCGCTTGATGTCGGTAACGAAGCTTGGCCATGGGCCTTTTTCAAGCTCATCCAACAGGGGCGTCTCATGCTTTGCCATGAATTTTCCTCCTTTAAATTACTAGTTTAACTTCAACCTTTACCAAAATATACTAACCAGCATTCTTTCACTCTTCGCACTTTGAAAAGAAGCAAAATAACCCTGGCCATTACTCCTTGAATGCTTCACCTTTTAAATACCGTTCTTCGTTCGGTATCGTGTACCAGTTCACTAAAACGATACACTATTGAATAATCATTCAGCGACTGACAATATCTCTGAACAAATTTTTTGTCAACAAAAAACGAATGGGAATTCACTCAAAAATGAATCTATATTCATTTCAGCTTTTGTCATTCTCTAACCATTTTTGCCATCTTTATCAAGGTCATCTCCGGAGACAAACCAACATCATCCTTTTCCCGGCCACCCCTCATCAAGTCAAGCACTCGACCGGCAAGCACCTTCCCGAGTTGCACGCCCTCTTGATCGAAGGAATTAATATTCCAGCAGAATCCTTGAAAAACGATCTTGGCCTCATACAATGCCAGAAGCGCCCCCATGATTTTCGGGGTCAATCTGTCGGCCAACAGAATCAGGTTTGGACGATTCCCCGGGAATCTCCGGTTGGGATTTTCGTTCTCCTGCCCCCTGGCCATTGCCAGGGACTGGGCCAGAAGATTTGCCACCAGTTTCTGCTGAGACGTACTCCCTTCAATCTCCAGGTCTTCGCCATATTGACTGTGGCGGAATCCGATAAACTCCACCGGCACTACCTCCGTGCCCTGATGCAGTAACTGGTAAAATGCATGTTGCCCATTTGTCCCCGGCTCACCCCAAAGAATCGGACCGGTCTTCAGAGGCGCCACCGACTCTCCAGATCGTGAAACCGACTTCCCATTCGACTCCATATCACACTGCTGAAGATGGGCTGAGAACCTGTGCAGGGCCTGACTGTAAGGAAGCACGGCCACTGTCGCACTCCCGAGAAAGGTATGATTCCAGACCCCCAGCAGCGCCAGAAGGAGAGGTAAGTTCTGCTGAAGCCCCGTCTCCTCCGCCGCCAGATCCATTAAAGAGGCCCCTTCCAAAAATTCCAGTACCACCTCAATCCCCAGGGCAAAACCAAGCATGACCGTTCCAACCATTGAGCTTGAGCTGTATCTGCCGCCAATATAATCAAACATATAAAAAGAACGGAGATATCTGACCGGACTATCCATGGGACTACCCTCACCGGTCACCGCAATACAATGACGGGCCGGGTCTAACCCCTGTCCCTCAAAGGCCCTTCTGATCAGGCTCTCATTGGTCAAGGTCTCGAGGGTGGTTCCGCTCTTGGACACAACATTGACAAGAGTGGACGCCAGATTGACCTGGCGCAGAACAGCAGCCGCGTCATCGGGATCAACATTGGAAATAAAAAAGACCCGCCTTCCCGGCCGCTTATAGGCACGCAGGGCCTCATACACTGAACGGGGACCAAGATCCGACCCTCCTATCCCCACATGGATCATGGTGTCAAGGGGATCGCCTTGCGCATTGGCCAGGCTGCCGTTTTCCAGTTCTTCGAGAAAGGTCCTCAATTTGGCCATCTCTCTGCCGGCCTGTCCTGAGGCAACAGGCTCTGCCGGATTATCAGCAAAGAGATCCCGACAGGCTGTATGCAAGACCTGACGCTCTTCAGAGGCAAAGCCATGGATGCGATTCATTATTGCACCCCTTCGCATCTGCCGAAACTGCTCCACCAGTCCGCACTGATCGGCCAGCTCCTGCAGCCCTGCCAACACCTCATCATTCACTCGCTGGGTTGCATAGAGCAAATCGAACCCTGCCGCAGAACAGCAATATTGCTGCATCCGTGCAGGTGCCAACGCCCCTGGGGACGTAAGATCAAAGGGTTGCTGTGCCAGACCCGCAAGATGCGGGTACACGGGGACTTCCGTCAATGCCTGCCATCTCTTCATTACTCACCTCGCTACGAAGCAGCAAATTAGTCGCGAGAAGTGGCTCCAAGTGAAACATGATGGAGTACCTCACATAGAAACAGTTTTTTACCACTTACAACCTACCATTCAGTACTAACCACCATGATTACTTTCTTCTTTTGCTGCCTGCCTCTGCCAGCTCCCGCATCTCCGTGATCACAGTTCGATAATCAGCTTGACCATAGATTGCTGAACCGGCAACGAATATATTAGCGCCGGCCTCAGCTACCTTTCCAATAGTTACCGGGCTGATTCCGCCATCAATCTCTATACCGACATCAAGGCCCAACTCATCGATACGTTTTTTCAGTCGACTGATCTTGCGCAAGGTTGACGGGATAAAGGACTGGCCGCCGAAGCCGGGATTGACACTCATGAGCATTACCAGATCCACCTCTTCCAGAATAAAATCAAGAGTATCCAAAGAGGTCGCCGGATTCAAAACGACACCTGCTTTCTTTCCGAGTTCCCTGATACGGGAAACGGTCCGATGCAGATGAGGACAGGCCTCCACATGGACGGTGATCCAGTCAGCTCCGGCCTCAGCAAACGACTCAAGATAGCGGTCCGCATTTTCAATCATCAGATGCACATCAAGGATCTTGTCCGTTACTTGGCGCACAGCTTTGACCACCAGTGGACCTATGGTAATATTAGGCACAAAATGACCATCCATGACATCCACATGGATCAACTCCGCCCCCGCCTGATCAACCGCCAGGATCTCATCTCCCAGACGCGAAAAATCCGCTGACAATATAGATGGCGCAAATTGAATTTCCTGCATATTTTCCTCTTCTGTTTGTTGTACTTATTGTCAAAAGTGAATACAAATAAAGGGTATCGCAAAATAAAAAAAGGGGAAAGAATAAATTACACTAAGGGATACATTTCCCTACCCTCTCCCTGCACTTTCCCCGCCAACCCTGCGTACCTCATCACCGGGCAGCATCTCCACCAGCCCCTCCAGTTCCAGAAGGAGCAGGAATTCGGCCACCCGCCCTGGACTCAGGCCAGAGGCAGCGATAAGCGCATCGCGCTTCATCGCATAGGGTTCGATCATTTCCAGCAGGGCAAGAAGCTCAGGCTCAAGCGCTAAGGTTTCATCCTCCGCCCCTGTCCCTCTCTTTTTTTCACCTTGTATCCCCTTACAAAGATGGAGTTCCTCCAGAATGTCTCCGGCTGAGAGTACCAGCTTCGCCCCCTGCTGCAACAGCCAGTGTGCCCCGGCGCTTTTAAAGGAATCTACCTGACCAGGAACCGCAAAGACATCGCGACCTTCCTCGAGGGCCAACTCTGCTGTGATAAGCGAACCAGACTTTTTGGCCGCCTCAACCACCACCACTCCGTAACTCATCCCGGCAATAATACGGTTTCGCGCCGGAAATCGAAAAGCCTCAGGGCGGGTTCCCAATGGATATTCAGTAACAAGGACGCCAGCATCCTGAATCTGCCCATACAAGCCACTGTTCTGCTGCGGATAGACCACATCCAGCCCGCATCCCAGCACCGCGACCGTGGCCCCGGACGCGGCCAAGGCCCCGGCATGGGCGCAGGCATCAATCCCCAGGGCCAGACCGGATACCACCGTCACTCCCCGGGCAGCCAGGTCTCTGGCCAGTGAGGAAGCAATCCGGTGGCCATATGTGGTTGCCGCCCGCGAACCGACAATCGCCACACAGCAACTTTCAAGCAGCTCACTCCTGCCCCGTATATATAAAACTGATGGCGGACCATTGATCTGGCGGAGCAAGGAAGGATAGCTCTGATCCTCCAGGCTGATGGCCTGTGCCCCTGAACCGGCAAGTCGTTCCAGCTCCTGTTCACCCCGGCAACGCACCTCGTCCACATTTGACAGTCCCAAAAGAGCTTCCGCCCGAACCCCGGAAACCTTTGATCGCTCTTTGGCGGAGGCCAGCAATACACGATCCGGGCCACCAAAGAAGTCCACAAGACGCCTCATTCCTACCGCCCCCAATCCTGGAACCAGACTCAGACTCACCCAATCAAGGAGATCAGCCATACCTCACCGCTTGGCAGGAAATAAATAAAAAAAGAGGAATCATCACCGCGCACAAATCGCCAGAAGGAAAAGGACAGAAAAAGACAAGAGCTACAATGGCCCTTCAGGAGAAGTGTGTCGGCAATCCATGCCTTTTTAAAGGCATTGTATAAAAAACCGTAATATTATGATCTTGTGACCGGCGACCGCTTTTCGCACCCAGAAATTGCAGCTTCTGGACGGCAGCCACTGGAACGAGCAATCTTGAGAAATCCCTGCATAGAAAGCCGTAACGAAGAGGTCAGAAATGAAGTTGTTATTTTAGAGTGGCTCCTAATCGGTCATAAACACACGCAACTCATCTATTCGCGAAGGATGTTTCAGTTTTTGTATTGCCTGGGCCTCAATCTGCCGAATCCGCTCCCTGGTAACCGCAAAACATTTTCCCACCTCTTCAAGGGTATGATCACAGCTCACATCAATACCGTATCGCATCTGCAGGACCTTGGACTCGCGCGCAGAAAGAGAAGACATCACCCGACAGAGACATTCTTTCAGACTGTCAACCATGGAGGACTCATCAGGCCCCATAGCACCACAATCTTCAATAAAGTCAGACAAAAATGATTCTTCATCGGCTCCCACCGGCGTATCGAGCGAGATGGCATCCTTGGCTGTTTTCAGCGCCGCCTTAATTTTTACCACATCCAAGCCAAGCTGTTCCGCCATCTCCTCCGGGCTTGGATCCCGATTTTCAATGCGGATAAAATCCCTGGTCACCCGCAGCAATCGGTTGATGGTTTCTATCATATGCACCGGCAGGCGGATCGTCCGTCCCTGATCTGCAATCCCGCGGGTAATGGACTGGCGAATCCACCAGGTGGCATAGGTGCTGAACTTATAGCCGCGGTGGTAATCAAATTTCTCAACGGCCTTCATCAGACCGATATTGCCCTCCTGGATAAGATCAGGAAATTGCAGCCCGCGATTGATAAATTTCTTGGCAACCGAAACAACAAGACGCAAATTTGCCCGTACCAGCGATTCTTTCGCGTATTTGACCGTGTCACGCACCGTCTCCAGTTCATGCAGAGTCTCATTCAAGGCATGATAACCAAAGCCAAATCCTTCACACATCTCCCGAGCAATCCTTTTCTCGAGCTCCAAAGGACTGATCTCCAGATCATCCCGACCGGCCGCCGCAAGCTTGTATTCCTGCATCACCTTGACCCGAACCAGACGAAAACCTTTGGCAAGATCTTCCAAACTGGCAGCGATGCCATTAATACAGCGAGGACAGATGAGCCGGTCTTGAAAGATCCCCGCCACCTCCGTCCCTATATCCAGAATCTGCTGATAAATCTCTCTATCTTCATCCGAGCCATCAACACAAGCGAGAAAGCGCTGTCGTAAACCCTCTCTTTGCCGTTCACGTTCTGTGGCCAACGCAACCCTGTTGATAAACTCGTCGTGCGTCTGGGCAATAAGGTCAGCCTGATCATCAGGAATACCCTTCAATGCCTGAAATATTTTTACCCGACCGGCCTTAAGCTCCTTCACCACTGTCTCCAGGGCAGGAATAGCCAAAGGAGTTGCCAGCACAGCCCGCTGGATGCGATACAAGCCCTCTTCCATCATCCGGGCCAGTTCCAGTTCTTCCTCATGACTAAGCAGGGTCATGGTTCCCATCTCGCGCAAATAGATATTCATGGGATCAACGGTATGACACCCCTGCTTTGCGCCTGCGCCAAGGTGGTACGAAACGCTCTCGTCAGGATCGACGATGAACTCATCATCGCCTTCATCCTTCTCCGGAGTTACCTGCAAGTCATCCACCGCGTCATCATCCGGCCATGCAACAACCAACTCCTCACCTTCAAGAGCAAGAGCACTAGTAATTTCTGTGATATCAAAAGCATCATCGTCAAGATGGTCCTCACTAATTATCGGTTCTATCTCATCCTGATCAAAATCCTTATCCCCAGCCATAGCTCCCCCCCGAGATACCAGGTCTTCACATCAAAAAATAAATCCTTCTCTCTCATCTTTTAACAAAATCACCTAATTCCCAGCTCATGCACTATAGCAAGAAAAAAATTTAAATCAATAAGTGATTGAAAACAGAGAAAGTTAACCGGAACCCACCAGACGACGTTTCGCAGGGGGGCGGTCCGGTAAGGAAGTCCACGGTACACCCTCAGAGTTACCCCCCTTGATTGAAAAATGAAATTCCCCAGGAACCATCCCCTATTCCAAGGCCCGCAGCTCTTTATCGATCTTCTGAATATCCTGATTCATCTCCAGCAGTTCTTGCATAACCGTCTCATAGTCACGCTCACCTTGTGGTGCGCTTTTGATCTCTGAATACAATTTTCTCGACATCTCCAGCAACTCCTCCTTTTTCAGCAAAAGCAGCAATTCAACTAAATCTTTTTCATCTCTTGCATAAGCCTCCCTCGCAGGATCATCTTTCATGACCTTTTGAATTTCCGCGACCAAGGCTCGTTCTTCTCCTTCAGGAAGGGCAGCAAGCAAATCTTCAGGCTCAAACTCCTGATTTTTATCACATAATCCCTTGATCTGTAAAAATAGAATCTCCCCCACACTAAAAGCCAGCTGTTGTCGCAACCCGGCCTTCTCCAATTTCACAAAATGGCGAGGATGGCGCACCATATGACCAACAAGACGATTTTGAAGACCATTAAGACCACTCTTCCCTCGACCAGCCTGCACCGGACGATTCAGTTCCCTTGGCTGGACCTTTACCGGGGACGGCAGCGATGAATGGGCCGAGAGAAGATCCGTCAACTGCTGGGTCGCAATCCCCAGCTTTTCACTGAAATGAGCAATCACCACCGAACGCTGCAAAGGGGATGCCGCTGCCTGTACCAGCGGACGTAGCTCTTCCACAATCCTGCTTTTCCCGTCAAGGGTCAGCCCATGCTCCTCGATCATCTTTGCCAGGGCAAACTCAGCCAGCGGTGTGGCAGAATCCAGCAACCGCTCCAACTGCTCCAGACCCTTTTCACGGACAAAGGTGTCAGGATCATGACCTGGAGGCAACAACGCCACCTTGGCGCTCATCTGCTCGGCCAGAAACAGGGGAACGGCCCGAACCGCCGCCTTAACCCCGGCAGCATCGCCGTCAAAGAGCAGGATGACGTTATCCGCATAATGGCGCAGCAGCTTCAACTGCGGCCGGGTCAAGGCGGTACCTAAAGGCGCGACCACATTGAGACAGCCATGGACCACGAGCGAGACCATGTCAAAGTTCCCCTCCACCAGCACCACCCGCTGCCGGGAACGGATCTCCGCTGCCTGCTGGAAAAGACCGAGCAGCAGGCGGCTTTTGTCAAAGATCGGGCTCTCAGGGGAGTTCATATACTTGGGTTGCCCGTCACCGACAATACGTCCGCCAAAACCGCTTATCCTCCCTTTAGGGTCAAATATGGGAAAAAGAATCCGGTCGCGGAAGCGATCATAGGTGGAGCCTTTGTCATTTTTCACCAGGAGCCCCACCGCCTCGGCAGCCGCGCTCTCCTCACCCTGCAGGCTGCTGCCCAGAAAATTCCAGCCGGCGCTTTCCACGGAAGGCGCGTATCCCAGCTGGAACTTTTCCTGAATAGCCGGCGGGATGCCGCGCCGCTCGAGATAGGCACGCGCCTTTGCCGCACCCTGGGCCTGCAGCAGATACTCCCTGAACAGCCGCGCCGCCTTGTCGTTGATGGCGTACATGGCCTTGCGCAGACGCTCCTTCTCCTGCTCTGCCTGCGAATACTGCTTTTCCGGCAGCTCAATCTGATAGCGCCTGGCCAGCTCCTTCAGAGCTGAGGGAAAATCAATATTATGATATTTCATCATGAAGGAGAAGACATCACCGGACTCGCCACAGCCAAAGCAGTGATAAAACTGCTGCCCAGGATGAACAGAAAAGGAGGGTGTCTTCTCGCCATGGAAGGGACAACATCCCAGAAAGCGCGCCCCCGATCTTTTCAGATCAACACTCTCTCCGATGATCTGGACGATATCAGCCTGCTCCTTGACAAGGGCCGTTACTGAATCACGTGTTTCCGAATATCCCATGGTGACAGATCGATGAATAAAAGTTTCAGGAGAGAGCCCCCATAATAGTTAAAAAATAACTCGTTACGGCTAACAACGGGATCATCCGGATTTGATTCGCGCCCGCCTCGCCTTCTCTGGTTCGCCCAGCTGCAGATAGGCCTTTTCCATCAGCAGCCAGTTTTGCTGGATCAAACCATAATCCTTCCCGGCCAGGCTGTTTGACTTGATACAGAACTGCACCACCTGACCATAATTATTCTGCCCATATTTGACCTGGGCCATCTCGTGCCAAAGTCTGGCGTTACGAGGTTCAAGCCGAAGGGCACGTTCAAGCATCATTTCGGCCTGACTGAACTGACCTGACCGCACACTTTGCCGGGCACTGGCAAGCAAAGTTCCGGCAGCCTTTCCTTCTTCAGCCACCGGCACAGATTCACGATTGGGAGGGGGACTCGGGTCCGGAATAACAGGGGCCGGGGCCGGATACGGAGCAGGAGTTGGGCTGGACCGGAAAACCGAAGCTGGCCCCACTGGACTATCAACAGAATGTTTCACAGCACAGCCATGTAAAAACAAAGTCACCACAATGAGCAACCCGAAGTTGCAGGCACTATGCCACAAAAGACCGTGGCCTCTTTTATTCATCTCAGTTTTCCTTCTTTCATACCTTTTCAGCACAAAAAATCATTACATGACATCCTCCGCCCCCGCAACATTGCGAAGACACAGGAGGAATCATTTTTCATCGTTTTCTGTCATTCTCTGTAATTCCGGGCGAGATCAATCCTTGACAGTCTCGTAAAAAGTCATTTTTGGGGATGGCTAAGCAAAAATCGTCAAATGCAAGGCGCGCACATTTCGAGGAATGCTGAGCACTTAAGTACGCCGCAGTGACGAGACAATATGCGGCAACGCAGCAGTTGGCGACTTTTTGCGACGCCATCAATCCTTCAGTCCGACAGGTGCATATAGTGAAGAGTACCCTTTAATGAAACAAGTTGCGTATTGTGTTCAAGACCCCAGGGACATTCCACTCCTGAGCGCCATCATCCGGGGAAGAAGGTGACGCAGGCACGGCCCCGGCGGGTACAGTTCCCACCACAAAAGGTAATACCACATTGTCACGGGAAGCACCAGCAGAGCTACCATAAATTCCGGCATAAACCCTGGCCCATTCAATCCCCTCCGGCTCCACCAGCTCCAGAGGCTGGGGATGCAGAGACTGCATAATCTTTCCCCACACCACCATGGCACCACTGGAACCGGTGAACACGGTCGGCTTGTTATCGTCACGGCCAATCCAGACGACAGCCAGCCGGTCCCCGGTAAATCCGGCAAACCAGCTATCCCGCAGTTCATCAGTGGTTCCTGTTTTACCGGCAGCCTGCACCGTCTCAGGGATATAGTTTAAAAGCGACCTCGCGGTTCCATTGCTTATCACCCGCTTCAGGGCAGTATTGAGCAGGAAAACCTCCTGAGGCGGAAAACGCTGCTCCACGGTCAGCCCGAAACGCTGGACCACCTTGTTGTCCAAGGTCAAAACACTGCCAATGGACCGTTGCGGTTGATAAAAACCACCCGTGGCATAGAGCTGGAACATCTGGGCCACCTCAAGGGGTGACAGGGCAGCCGTTCCCAGCAGAAAGGATGGATACGGCTTGAAGTCCCGATTGATCCCCACCCGCTTGATATTCTGCACCACCTTTTCCACCCCGACATCCAGCCCGATCTTGATGGTGGCCAGATTATAGGAATAGGCCAGTGCCTCATGAAAGGGCACCAGACCATGCTCTCTTTTATCATAATTGGCCGGCCGCCAGACCTTGGTCCCAGGACTTTTTACCGTAATTGCACCATCCTGTACCGGAGTTGCTAAAGTGTAACCATTAGCAAGGGCCGTCAGATAAACCAGCGGTTTTATGAGCGAACCAATGGGACGCTGGGCATCAAGGGCCCGATTGAAACCGGGCTTTAGGGCGTCGCGACCTCCTGCCACGGCCAGGATTTCCCCGCCCTCGCGACTACTGACAATCACTGCTCCCTCAAGGCCATGGGTGCCGGTCCGTTTCTCCAGGGCCGATACCGTTTCCCGAAGATTCCTTTCCACCTGCATCTGCACCTGGGGATCAAGGGTGGTGAGGATCTTCAGACCATCGGAGATGAGATCCTCCTCACGATAGTCCTCTCCCAACTGGCGGCGCACCAGATCGAGAAAGGCGGGATAGCGGTTAAAACCGCTCTGCACCGTACCACTCGTCTCCAATCCGGCAGCCTTGGCCGTAAGATATGCCTCCTCCGTGATCACTCCTTCTGAACGCATCACATCAAGTATCACCTGCCGTCGAAGCAGACAACGCTCCGCATAATGGCGCGGGTCGTAATAGGAGGGCCCTTTGATCATCCCCACCAGCATGGCAATCTGGGCGGCAGAAAGATCCTTCAATTCACGCCGGAAATAAAACTGACTGGCCAGCCCAAAACCATGCACCGCCCGGCCCCGATCCTGCCCAAGAAAGATCTCATTGGCATAGGCAGTGAGGATCTCGTCCTTGCTGTAATGCGCCTCCAGCAGCAGGGCCATGATCACCTCATTCAACTTGCGCTGCAGGGTACGCTCATTATTGAGGAAAAAATTCTTCACCAGCTGCTGGGTCAGCGTGCTACCGCCCTGCACAGTCTTGCCGGCACGGATATTGGCAAACATGGCCCGCAAAATCCCCCACGGATCAACACCAAAATGGGTATAAAAATGTTGATCCTCCACCGCGATGAGGGTTTTCACCAGCAGATCAGGAAGTTCCTTGCGGCTGCACACAACCCGGTCTTCGTTTTCCAAAGGATGAAAACTACCGATCCGGGCCGGGTCAATGCGCGCCAGGGCAATCTCTGCCCCGGTATCTGTCCGGGATATCTGCTTAACCACAGAACCGGCAAACTCCACCGTGATCCTGGCCGATTTTTCCAGACCGTCGGGAAAGAAAAAATCCCTGGTTACCAGATGTATGACATTGCCTGCAAGGTCATAGCCGCCTGGATCTTTCGCTGCCCTGTCACGACGATACCCGCTAAGTTGCAGTTCCTCCGCCAGCATGGACGCTGTAAAAGGAAGATCGGGATACAATTCCAGGGGACGCGCGTACACCACGGCGGGCAAGGCCCAGCGCTTGCCGTCAAACTTCTGGCGGATCAGCTTATCCAGATAGACGACATAGATTCCAAGGGCAACGCAAAGAACAAGGATCACCTGAGCCGCAATTGTGTACTTGGTCCACCCCCGCCGCCTGCCGCTCATGCGCTCCGTTTTTTTAGGAACTATCTTTCTTTTTTTAAGCAAAATTCAATGCACCATTTAATGATTAAAGAGTTATGCAAGAGCGCAAATCATAAGATGACCTCAGCACGGCAACATATCCAGCGGACTCTGCAGCTGCCTGATATCTCGCGACATGACATGAGTATAGATCTCAGTGGTTTTCACATCCGCGTGGCCGAGCAATTCCTGGAGGACCCGGATATTGACCCCGTTTTCCAGCATATGGGTGGCAAAACTGTGACGTAATGTATGACAAGTGGCTTTTTTGTCAATATCGGCCTGGACCACGGCCCGCTTCACCGCCTTCTGCAGACCGGATTCGAGCACATGATGTCGCCGCTCCCAGCCCGAACGCGGGTCAAGAGAACGTTCCTTGGCCGGGAACACCCACTGCCAGCCGATCTCTCGGGCAGCATTGGGATATTTCCTCGCCAAGGCCTCCGGAATATATACCTCACCAAATCCTTCCTCTAAATCTTTATGATGCAGGGCCTTCACCGCCTCAACCTGCCTCTGCAACTCGTCTCCCAGACTCTTGGAAAGAATGGTGGTCCGGTCTTTCCCGCCTTTTCCGCCACGAACAAAGATAAGGCCCTGCCCAAAGTCCACATCCTGAATACGCAAACGGAGACACTCCAGCAGGCGCAGGCCACCTCCATACAATAGTTTCGCCATGAGAGCATTTCTGCCCATCATAACCGCAAGCAAGCGCTGAACCTCTGCCTGAGTGAGGACTGTAGGCGGCCTTTGCTGGCGTTTACTGCGCACCGGGGCAATCTCCCCATCCAACGGCTGGCCGAGCACCTCATGATAGAGAAAAACCAACGCATTCAAGGCCTGCCGCTGGGTGGAGGCGGACACCTTGCCCTCGGTTGCCAGATGAGAAAGATACCGCTCTACATCCTTGGCGCCAAGAAGATTCGGATGCGTCTTGCCGCCGAAGTAATGAAGATAACGTACTATCCACTGACAATACGTCTGCTCGGTGCGATACGCGTAATGTTGAGACCGAAACACCTCGCGTACCTGATCCATGAGCCTGATATCGGGATTCGGGTGAAATTGTGGCTTGTTTTTCCTTTGACTTTCCATAATACGTCACATAATATCGTAATATCTAGAAATCAACCAGAGAAAATGCAATAAGCGGACAAGAAACTCGTTGAGTTTCTATGTTTCATAGATCAATATAAAAATAAGCGGAAATTCCGTCCACCCATAAGGGGTGATATGATGGAAAAATTTCCACTTATTACACTGTTATGCACAGGAGGCATCATGAATATCATCAGGAGAGTTCTTCGATCAATCCGCGGCATAAGCACCCCCATTGGCGGTGTCAGTTGGGAACCGGAAGGAATTGAAGAAAAATTTGTTGATCTTAATTACCCAACAGATTCAGGCATAGAAGAAGAACTAAAAAATGTCGGCTACAAATTAGCGTGGAGCGCTGAGAAAAAATTATCGAGAAGAATAGATCTTGAAGGATGGGAAAAAGTAGTATGGCAAGATCAAGCTGGCAAACAATTCATTCTAAAAAGCTCTGATGGCCTAACATTGATAATGAAACAACAGTTAGTGCATTAGAATAAGAAAATATAGAAATGGCCAATGAGCAATAACAATAGACATGGCATTTATTTAGTTTCTAATCCGGCAATGCCAGGATTATTGAAAATAGGTTTCACGAAAAAAACAATTGGGCAAAGATTAGCACAATTGAATACTACAGGAGTTCCTGCTCCGTTTAGATGTGAAGCGTTTTTTTCCTGTGATCGGTTGGAGCTCGTAGAAAGCCGAATACACAGTGATTTAGAAAAAATTAGATACCGAGGTGGTAGAGAGTTTTTTAAAATTTCAGTAGAGGAGGCAACGACTGTTGCTCAAAAGCATGCTGCACGCTACCCTCTAAATATCAATGATCCTCCAGAGAAGTGGAAGACAAAAAAGGAACTTGCAAGGGAAAAGAGTCAGGCTTTGCTTAAAGCCATCATAAATGCAAAAACACGTGATGAAATTGATAGGTTGGAAAAAACGTTGAGGTATTACTATGTAAAAGGAGTGGACGAGTTAGGTGGGAAAGGTGAGTTTAAATATCTTGAAGCCATGGCAAACGCAGTTTCGTGTAACATTTCGAAAGAACAAAAGAAGTAAGAAGAAGATAAAAAGTGGAAAGAAGAGGTTGAGAGGAGGCGAACTGAACAAAAAAAATATGATTCTCGAGACACGTTAGGAAAAGCCACATTTCAAGTATATAAATTTTTTGAAGGGGATTCAACATGGAATAACAGGTATTCCACTAGGAATGATGATTAATATATCCAGCAGAATCCTGATTTCTACAAAAAGCAACTCGTCTTTATTTTTGAAATCATTGACAAAGAGTTAGAATCTGCAAGCACCGGGCGCGGCAACTCACCCAAGTCGTTATGGGCTTCATAAATATACTTAAAAAGAGGATATCTTGAATTCCGAAATATTGATCAGTGGCGATCAGACACAATCTTGGTGGATTAACACTGCTTTGAAATATCTACCAGAAGAAATCATGAGAGATGAAGGTCGCAATTTAGTCATTGTTGGAGTTGGAGACTTTGGCGGTTGCCGGTTACCAAAACAATATAGAGAGCGTGAGATTATATTGTTATCTGAATGGATTTTTCCTCCACCAGGTCACTCAGAAGAGGAAGAATCTGGAAAATGTTTTATTATTACTCTGCTACATGAAATTGCACATGCAGTAAATAAACATAAATCTCCAAGTTTGGACAAGCTTTCTACAGATGAAAATAGAGATCAGGAAAATGAAGCTGATAATATTGCAATTGATTGGTATAACAGTCATGTGAGATCATTAGACAATGACTATTTAACAAGTTTAGAAGTTTCTACATTTCGTGAATTAGTTGAGCGTTTTGGTAAGTTATGTGGAGCGATTGAAAAATACAAATGGGATTGGCATCAGAAAGGCAGCACATAACAATTTAATAAACGCGGATTTGGCGAAAAGCCTGCCAAACCGGTTATCAACACGTTCGCAGAAACAGACAGCACGACTGGAGGCGTCATGGTTACAACTCATGAAACATTAGGATCAAGTGAGGCGGAGTGTTCGATCAATGTTGCCGATATCAACATGGGCTATCGTGTTTTCGGAAGCGGCTATCCTCTTCTCTTAATCATGGGGTACGGCAGCACCATGAACTTGTGGGAATCGGGCCTGATAAGTAAACTCTCCTCCCGATTCAAGGTGATTGTTTTTGACAACAGGGGCATAGGCAGTTCCGGGATAGGAACGAATAAGTTTTCCATCGAGCAATTTTGCGAAGACACTTCCGGGTTTATGGACGCATTGGGCATACAGCAGGCTCATGTGCTGGGATGGTCCATGGGTTCGCTGATCGCGCAGGAACTTGTCCTCCGGCATCCATCCAAGGTCAACAAGCTGATTCTCTATGCCGCCCACTGCGGTGCCGAGATGTTCCCACCTAGCCCCGAAATCATCCAACAACTGACGGACATGACAGGGACTCCCCAAGAACGAGGTATGCGATACATCAGCGTACTCTTTCCCGATAACTGGCTTCAGAATCATGGCAAGCGCATTGGCGAGATCTTCTTTCGTCCTATGGGAAACATCCCGGAAGAAACCATAGGCCAACAGGCTATGGCGATTGATGCATGGAAAGGCTCCGTAGGCCGTCTGGGCGAAATTCGCAGTCCAGTACTGCTTATCACTGGAGCGGAAGACTGTTTGGTTGTTCCCCGAAACTCGCGCTTTATGAGCGAGAAAATTCCTAATGCGCAGTTGGACTTGATCGAGAACGGTGGTCACGGGCTGATGTTCCAGTATCCAGACATGTTCTGTGAGAAGGTAGTCGGTTTTCTCGAATGAAAAATGCGAACAATCGGCTGAAGTCGGATTGTAATTCCGCTGCGCTCCATTGTAACCGCTTAGCTTTGCGTTAGAAGCATAATGAATATTCAAGACCGAGAGAACTAACTATGGAAGCATTCCATTGGGATCAATATTTTGTGACTGGATTGTCGGAAATTGATGATCAACACCATCACCTTGTCGATATCATTAATCAGTTTAGCAGTCTGCTGGCTGATAATATAATCCATGCCGAGGATGTAGAGCGTTTATTTAATCAGTTAGCAGATTACGCGGCATACCATTTCAAGGAAGAAGAAGAATTAATGTCTGAAGTCAAACTGGATGCTCGTCACATGGATCGCCATTTAGAAAGACATAAAGGATTTCTAGATGACGTGTCTTTTATCTATTCCGGCATATCATCAGATAACCTTGATCAGGCAGAATCTTTTCTGAAATTTCTCATAAATTGGCTTGCCTTTCATATTCTTGCTCAAGATCAGGATATGGCCAAGCAAATCAAGGCTATACAATCCGGTATGAGCTCTGGTGAAGCATATGAAAAACTGGAACAAGAAAGAGTAAGTTCTACGGAACCATTGATCGAGGCATTGAATGGTTTGTTTGAGCAGGTGTCGATGCAAAACAAGGAGCTGAAACAACTGAATGAGTCACTGGAAGAAAAAGTAGCATTACGCACCAAAGAGCTATCTGAGGCCAATCTTCAACTTATAGAATTGTCTTTGACGGATATTTTGACCGGACTTCCAAATCGCCGACATGCCTTACGGTGTCTTTCCCTCCATTGGGAAGAGGCATTGAAAAAAAATGCCCCACTGGTTTGTCTTATGATTGATGCGGATCACTTTAAAGAAGTAAATGATGTCTATGGTCATGATGTCGGGGATTTGGTGCTAATAGAATTGGCTAAAACACTTCAGCATTCCTTACGAAATGATGATGTTGTATGTCGTCTCGGTGGTGATGAGTTTTTCATTATCTGTCCAAATACAGATAAAGAGGGTGGAATGCATACCGCAGAGTTAACCCGGAAGACTGTATCGAAACTTCGCGTACCAACTGGTGGCGAACCCTGGCATGGGAGCATTAGTGTTGGTGTTGCGTCTCGTTTGCCTGGCATGAAGAACTATGAAGAGTTAATTAAGGAGGCAGATAATGGTGTATATGCTGCTAAACACGCTGGTAAAAATTGCGTAAGAGCAGCAGGTTGAGAGGTTCTGTATGTGCTTCTAACAAATGTATTCACTCGGACAGCAAAAAGCTCGCTCGTTCCTCGCTCTGCTTTTCACTGCCTGTGATGCGAGGCGTTATGTGCAAAAATAAAAACCGGAATTACAATGGCTAAAATTCTTTTTATCTATTCATCTACTGATGGCCACACCAGGGAAATATGCTTACGCCTACAGCAAATAGTCGAAACTCATAACAATCAAGTAACATTAATCTCCGTAAATGATGAAAGCAAAATCGACTTAAACTCATTTGACAAAATAATTATTGGTGCAAGTATTCGCTATGGAAAACACAGCAAGAAAATTTATAAATTTATAAAAGAAAATTCACAGATTTTAGACAGTAAATCTAATGCATTCTTCTCTGTGAACGTTGTTGCGCGTAAACCAGAAAAAAACAAACCTGAAACAAATCCGTATCTCCAAAAATTTCTCAAGCAAATATCATGGAAGCCAAAAACACTAGCTGTTTTTGCAGGGAAAATCGAATATCAAAAATACAGATTTTGGGATCGTTTGATGATCCGAGCAATTATGTGGATGACCAAAGGACCGACTGATCCAAAAACAAATATTGAATTTACAAATTGGAAACACGTTGAAGATTTTGGTCTAGTTGTCAGCGATATGCAATAAACAATCAATACAATCAACAACATAACCAGAAAATAAACGCAGACAGGGAGAACGTTTGCGGCCTGACGGTTCAGTTTAGTGGCCCGCTGGTTATGGGAATCGTTATGTTTAAATAAGAGCTATTAACAAACGGAAACCATGAAACTTTCAATTTCTACTAGTACAATGTAAAATTTAAGTCTTCGCATTCTGTGTAATGTTTGCTATAATTGTCTTTAATAGACAAGGAGGTCAACATGGCACCAAGATACAGAGTGACACTTACAAAAGAAGAGCGGAAGGAT
>Ga0180732_1000202_pt1 | contig 57454 bp, 70 predicted proteins | sample KR11_01MetaG_FD_148674 | JGI IMG/M metagenome (GOLD analysis project Ga0180732, IMG submission 148674) | Groundwater microbial communities from the Olkiluoto Island deep subsurface site, Finland - KR11_0.1 MetaG | ecosystem: Environmental > Aquatic > Deep subsurface > Groundwater | place... | reverse complement strand
GTGCCACCCGTGCCATTCGTTGCGCCAGCCGTGCCTGCCGCGCCGACAGTCACCGTGTAGGTCGTGCCGGGTACGACCGTGACGGTGGTGGTTCTGGAATAGGCACCGCCACCGCCGCCGCCGCCGTCCGAATTGTCCCCTTCGCCGCCGCCACCGCCGCCGCCGCCGCCCCACATTTCCACATCGACACTGGTGACACCGGCCGGGGCGGTCCATGTGCCGCTTGCGGTGAATGTATCGGTCACTGCTTGCGCGCTGGTGGCGATCGCCAGCAGCATCGCGCCGATCAGCAGGGGCAAGGCGAATAGATTGGAAAGCGGGGTGACGGTCGCAAGCGATGGCGCAACCGAAGCGCTAAAGCGGGTGGAGGAAATTGCGGCATGTTTGGACATATCGATTCTCGCTTCACATGAGGTGTTACACATTGTGCCTGAACCCGGTGCAGGTGCAGTGTGGACAGGCAGGTTCAATGTTTGTTCAATATGATCTTGCGGAACCATCCGCCACCCAGCGCCGGTGTATCGCTCTCCACGGTGAGCTGCGGCACCTGGCTCAAGACTTCCTCGAACACCACATCCATGCGCGTCGCCATGCGGCGCGACAGGCCGTTGAGCAAGCGGCGCACGGGCGCGCGCTGGCCCGGCTGCAGGAACTTGTCGAATAGCAATATCTTGCCGCCCGGCTTCAATACGCGCGCCGCTTCGCTCAAGGCGCGATGCGGTTCCGGCACCACCGCCACGATCAGGTGCAGCACCACGACATCGAATTGCGCATCGTCGAACGGCAACGCCATGCTGTCGCCGAGGATGAAATCTATATCCAGATGTGCGCCGCGCGGCCGGGCGCGCGCCAGCATGTCAGCGTTGAAGTCGAGCGCGGTGTAGCGATGCATGGTCGGCAAGTGCGGCAGATCAAGACCGGTGCCCGCGCCGCTGACCAATACATTTTGCCCTGCCATAGCGGGAAGCGCGGCCAGCGAGTGCTTGCGTGCGGCGCGCATCGGCGCTTCGATGACAAAATCATACAGCGGTGCGATCAGCGTGTAGCTGGTGCGCAGGAACGGGTTCTGGCGGTAGGGCTGGCGTGGGGTAGTCATGTTGTCCCCATCGGGTTTGCGCGCACCGCTTCAGGGTGCGTGCGATGAAGTCAGGCGGTGGTTGCGGTGCTGTTGCTGCGGAGATCGTTCAGTGCTTGATTCTTGGCGTATTGCGCTTGAGCGATGGCGGCTTGCGCGGTCTGGCTGCTTTCGCCGTTCTTGGTCGCTACGTCGCCTTGTCCGAAGCTGGCTAATGTGTCGATCGCGGAATTGCCGGTCGATGCTTGGCCGGAATCGAAGGAACCCTGCGCCTGCGTGATCGCGTCCTGCGCGTTCAGTATGGCATCCCGTGCAGCCTGTTCGGTGTCAGTGCTGGTGCTTTGCGGCACGGTTTGCTGGAAGCGGCTCAGCAGACCGGATGCGTTGTAGGTCAGCGCGGAGGTGGAGGAACTCTGTTCGTTGCTGGTCAGCGTGGCGACCACATTGTTCTGCGCATTCGCAGATCGATCCTGCGTGTCCTGCGGCGGCTGCGACGGGGTGGACGAAGTGCCCACCGGCTGCTGCTGCGCATAGTTGTTCAGGCTGGAAACGGAGAGGCCGGGTATGGATGGCATGTTGGGCTCCTGACATTGGGTGCGGTGAGGCTTGCCTGCATTCTACGCCGGGCAACGGGCAACGCCAACAGCCCTGCTGTATCCATTTTTCTGGCGAGGGATTAGTCCAGATGGTGGATGCCGGTGATCTTGGCTTGGGCTACCGCTGCGGCCAGCACTTCCACCGCCTGGGTGCGGGCGAAACTCTTGCGCCAGGCCAAGGCGATGCGGCGCGAGGGTACGGGCTTGGTGAAGGGCACGACGCTCAACAGTTTGCTGCGGTAGCGCGCGCTGTTGGCCGAGGCGGGCAGCACGGTGATGCCCAGGCCGGAAGCCACCATGTTGCGGATGGTCTCCAGCGAGGTGCCGTGCTGCACGCTGTCGTTCCTGCGGCTGCCGGGGCAGGCCTCGTCCACCTGATTGCTGTAACAGTGGCCGGAATCCAGTAGCAGCACTTTCTCCTGTGCCAGTTCGGCCGGCTTGATGCTGCGCCGTGCGGCCCAGCGGTGGTCGTTGCTCACCACCACTTCGAACGGTTCGTCATACAGGGGATGGGTGAGGATGCCGGAATCTCCGAACGGCAAGGCGATGATGATCACGTCCAGCTTGCCGTTGCGCAGCAAGGCTTCGAGGTTGGCGGTGATGTTCTCTTCCACTTCCAGTGCCATCTGCGGGGCGAGCCGTTTCAACTCCGGGATCAGGTCGGGCAGCAGATAGGGGCTGACGCTGTGGATGATGCCGAGGCGCAGCGGCGTGCTGAGCTGGTTCTTGCCCTGCGCGGCGATCTCGCGGATGCGCTCCGCCTCTTCCAGCACACGCTGCGCTTGCTCCACGATGGCGCTGCCCACCGGCGTGAGCGAGACCTCGCTCTTGCCGCGCTCGAATATCTTCAGGCCGAGTTCTTCCTCCAGCTTCTGTATCGCCAGCGATAGCGCGGGCTGGCTGATGAATGACTTTACCGCCGCGCGGCGGAAGTTGCGTTCCTGTGCCACGGCGACGATGAAGCGCAGTTCGTTGAGGGTCATGGTGTTCTCCTGTTGAGCGGTCATTCCGGCCTGCGCCGGAATGACCGCGTATGTGATTTGCATAGTAAATCAACTTACTTTGAACAATCAATTGGATTGATGACTCAGATAGGCCTACATTGCACCCGTGGCCAGGGCGCCACCCGACAACCAACCAAGGAGAACACCATGCAAAGACCGGACATCAAGACCCATGCCAATCTCGAAGCGGCTTTTGCCGGCGAGTCGATGGCACACACCAAATACCGCTACTTCGCCGCCATTGCCCGCGCCGAAGGTAACGAGGAAGTCGCGCGCGTTTTTGAAGAGACGGCCGCACAGGAAGTGATGCACGCGCTGGGTCATCTCGATCTGCTGTATCCGAAGTCGGAGATGACCACCGAGCGCTGCCTGCAGATGGCCATCGAGGGCGAGACCTACGAGTACACCGAGATGTACCCCGGCTTCCTCAAGACCGCGCAGCAGGAAGGTCACGATGCCGCCACGGTCGAGATCAAGCAGCAGATCGACGAATCGAAGGAGCATGCCGAGATGTTCAAGGCCACGCTGGAAAAAGCGGCCAAGCGTTTCGCGGCACTGGCCAAAGTGGAAGAGCGCCATGCCAACCAATACCGCGCCCAGTTGGCGAAGGTCACGGCTTGATAGCAACTAGATAATTTAAGGAGAACGACATGAAAGTTTGGCAATGTGTGGTGTGCGGATTCATCTACGACGAGACACAGGGTTTGCCCGAAGAAGGCATCAAGCCCGGTACAAAATGGGCGGACATCCCCGAGAACTGGGCGTGCCCGGATTGCGGAGTGGCGAAGGCCGACTTCGAGATGATCGAGGTTTAGCGGGCTGCAAAACTACTGTGGTGGTCATCTGCGGCGTTGCGCGGTGCTCGCTTCCTAGCCTACCCAATCGGTATGTCTTCGTCGCTGTGTGCCGCGCGCCTTGCATCTGACCATCCTCGCTACGTTTTTCAGCCTGCTAAACAAGTAAAGGAGAGATGAGCATGAAACCAATCGTCGTACTAGGAAGCGGCCTGGCGGGTTACTCCGTCATCCGTGAACTGCGCAAACTGGATCGAGATATCCCGGTCACGCTGGTCACGCGCGACAGCGGCGATTTCTACTCCAAGCCCATGCTCTCCAATGCCTATGCGCAAGGTAAGGATGCCGCCGGACTGGTGCTGACGCGCGCGGCGGAGATGGCCGCGCAACTCGGCATCACGCTGCTGGCGGAGACCGAGGTGCATGCTATCGACCGCACGAACAAAAAGCTGGCTACCAGTGCGGGCGAGCTGGCATACGACAGGCTGGTGATCGCACTGGGAGCCGACCCCATCCGCATCCCGGTGCAGGGTGATGCTGCTGATGCGGTGATGTCGGTCAACGACATCGCTGACTACGCACAGTTGCGCAAGTCCGTGCAGGGGGTGGGGCACATCACCATCATGGGCGGCGGACTCATCGGCTGCGAATTCGCCAACGACTGGGCGACAACCGGTTACAAAGTCAGTGTCATCGATCCCGGTCCGTATCCGCTCGCCAGCCTGATGCCGGAACAGGCGGGCAAGCAGTTGCTCGCCCCCCTTGCGGCGATCGGTGTGGATTGGCATTTCGGTACCTCGGTCAGCCGCGTGGATCGTCGCGAGAATGGCTATACCCTGACGCTGGCGGATGGCACGCAACTGCAAACCGGTCTGGTGATATCCGCAGTGGGCTTGCGCCCGCGCATCGCATTGGCGCAGGCGGCAGGCTTGGAAGTGAATCGCGGCATCAAGGTGGATGCATACCTGCGCAGCAGCGACCCGGCCATCTTTGCGTTGGGCGATTGCGCCGAGATCGACGGGAAAGTGCAACCCTTCGTGCTACCCATCATGCACGCGGCGCGCGCACTGGCGAAGACGCTTTCCGGGTGCGAGACACCGGTGGTATTTCCCGCCATGCCGGTGGTGGTCAAGACGCCCGCGCATCCCGTCGCGGTGTTGCCAGTGGCGCGTGATGCGGTCGGCAACTGGCAACTGCGCGCCAACAGCGACGGCGTGAAGATGGCCTTCCTCGATGCGGAACAATGCATGACCGGCTTCGTGCTCACCGGGCGCTACGCCGCCGAACGAAACGAGATGAGCAAGCAGCTCGGACACCCTTTGCCGGCAGTGGCGGAAAGTCCGCTTCCCGGGGCAAAGGAGTAACATCATCGGTGCAGCCACATGACGCACCATCCATCAACCAACGTTTGAAGGAGAACCATCATGAGCAAGAACAAACCTGTCGCCATCAACATCGGCATCAACGACAAGGATCGCAAGAAGATCGCCGACGGTCTCAGTCGCATGCTGGCCGACACCTACACGCTGTATCTCAAGACTCACAACTTCCACTGGAACGTGACAGGTCCCATGTTTCAGACATTGCATCTGATGTTCATGACGCAATACACCGAAACCTGGAATGCCGTCGACCTGGTGGCCGAACGTATCCGCACGCTGGGCTTTCCGGCGCCGGGCAGCTACAAGCAGTTCGCCGCACTCACCAGCATCAAGGAGAGCGACGGCGTGCCCAGCGCGAAAGATATGATCCGCCAGCTGGTGGATGGTCAGGAGACCGTCGCGCGCACAGCAAGAGAAGTGCTGCCCATCGCCGAGAAGGCGGGCGACCAGCCCACCGTAGACCTCTTGTCAGCGCGTATGGAAGTGCATGAGAAAAATGCGTGGATGCTCAGGAGTCTGCTGGAAGAGTGAGCATGCTGGGAAGTCGTACCCTCAGTGTCCGCGTCTCCTGTAACTGGCAGGTGCTCTACGAACGTATCTGGAGACCGGAGAATTTTCCGGAATGGGCCGCTGGCCTTAGTGGTGCGGACATGGAGCAGGAAGGTGCGATCTGGAGCAGTTGAGGCTGCAGGCAGGAACCATGTGAGCGGCTCAAGCGAGCAGATAATCCCCCGCCACCCCCGCAAACACCGCCGCACCCAGCCAGTTGTTGTGCAGGAAAGCCTTGAAGCAATCCTCGCGCTGTCTGTCCTTGATGAGCTTGTAATGGTGTAGCGCGACACCCGCTGCAACGAGCAGCCCGATGAAGTAGAACATTCCCAATCCGGCCATCACGCCGGCCAGCGCCAGCAGGATCAGCGTAATGGCGTAGCACGTCATCACTGCTGCCACATCGAAACTACCGAACAGCAATGCCGAGGAATGGATGCCGAGATGGATGTCGTCATCACGATCCACCATCGCGTATTCGGTGTCGTAGGCGATGGCCCAGAATACGTTGGCGAGTAGCAGTACCCAGGCTACCGGCGGCACATGACCGATCTGTGCGGCGAAGGCCATGGGGATGCCGAAGCCGAAGGCGATGCCGAGGTAGGCTTGCGGGATGGCGAAGAAGCGTTTGGTGAACGGGTAGCTGCCGGCGAGGAAAACGGCAGGGAAAGCGAGCAGCCATGTGAGCGGGTTGAGCGGCAGGATGAGCGCGAAGGCGAGCAGCGCCAGTATCACCGCCAGCCACACCGTCTCGCGCTCGCTCACCTTGCCGCTGGTGAGCGGCCGGTGCTGGGTGCGCTCTACATGCAGGTCGATGTGACGGTCGGCATAGTCGTTGATGGCACATCCGGCGGAACGCATCAGCACCGTGCCCAGCGTAAAGATGAAGATGATGAGCAATGAGGGACTGCCCGCACCGGCGATCCACACGGCCCACAAGGTCGGCCACAGCAGCAACAGGATGCCGATGGGGCGGTTCAGGCGGGTGAGCTGGATGTAGAGCGAGAGGCGTTGTTTCAGGTTCATGCCGGGATTTTACCCGAGCGACTCAGAGCTTGAGCTTCAATATCTCGGGCAGAAAAACCTCGGTCACCAGCAGCGGTGCGCCGTGCAGGGTGAACAGCGAGCGGCGCGCCCAGAGTCTTTCCGGGCGGGCGGCTATGGCAGTGACGGCACTTTGATACAGCGGGTGGTGCGGTCGCAGGGCGGCGAAGTGCAGTGGATGGCGCACGACCAGCGGATGGGTGAACAGCAGGCTGCCGAGCGAGCGGTTGCCCAATCCTTTCATGGCTTGCCATGCGCCGCGCAGATCGTCGGCGTGACAAGCGCTGTGCGCGAACACCATCGGTTTGCCGTCGGCATGCAGAAACACTTCGCGTGAATAGGCGAACTGATGCGGTGCGATGCACAGCACGGAAGCTTCATCGTAGGCGATGCGCGCCAGCCCGCTGCGCACTGACTTTACGGCGAACTGCATGCAGCGCTGCTGGATGCGTTGTGTGAGCGAGCCGTGGTCGTTCAGCCACGGGCGCATGACTGCGCCGCAACCCAGCGCGGAGCCGTTCCAGAAAGAATCAGACTTGCAGGAAGTCATGCTTGTTCGCCATCCATCTTTGTAAGTGTGAGCGTACCGCTTCCGGGTGGTCGCGCAGCAGTTCGTCAGCGATGTCGCGCGCTGCTTCCAGCAATTCTTCGTCTTCGCTGATGTCAGCGAAGCGCAACATCGCCACCCCGCTCTGGCGCGCACCCAGCAGTTCGCCGGGGCCGCGCAATTGTAAGTCCTGCTGCGCGATGACGAAGCCGTCCGTGTTCTCGTAGATGACACGCAGCCGTTCGCGCGCCAGTTCCGACAGCGGCTGCTGGAACAGCAGCACGCACATGCTCTCCGCCGCGCCGCGTCCGACGCGTCCGCGCATCTGGTGCAGCTGCGCCAGTCCCATGCGCTCGGCGTGGTCGATCACCATCAGGCTGGCGTTGGGCACGTCCACGCCGACCTCGATCACCGTGGTGGCGACCAGCAGTTGCAGTTCGCCTGATTTGAATGCGGCCATGGTGGCGGCTTTCTCTTCGCTTTTCAACTTGCCGTGGGCGAGGCCGATGCGCAGCTCTGGGAAAGTCTCGGTCAGCGTGGCATGCGTGTCCAGTGCGGTCTGCAATTGCAGCGCTTCGCTCTCGTCGATCAGCGGACAGACCCAATACGCCTGCCGGCCGACGAGGCAGGCTTGGCGCACGCGCTCGAACACTTCCTCGCGCCGCGCGTCGCTCACCAGTTTGGTGACGATGGGTGTGCGCCCCGGCGGCAGTTCATCGATCACCGACACGTCAAGATCGGCGTAGTAGCTCATGGCCAGCGTGCGAGGGATGGGCGTCGCGCTCATCATCAGCTGGTGCGGTTCCTTGCCCTTGTTGCGCAAAGCCAGCCGTTGCTGCACGCCGAACTTGTGCTGTTCATCGATGAGGGCGAGGCCGAGCTTGTGGAACTCGACATCCTTCTGGAACAGCGCGTGCGTGCCGATGGCGAGCAGGGTGTCGCCCGATGAGATGCGCGCGGCGGCCTCGGTCTTCACCTTCTTCTTCAAGTTGCCGGACAGCCACACCGGTTCGATGCCGAGCGGCGTGAGCCACTCGCGCAGTTTCAGATAATGCTGCTCGGCCAGTATCTCGGTCGGCGCCATGAAGGCGACCTGATAGCCGTTCTCTATCGCCTGCAAGGCGGCCAGCGCTGCGATGATGGTCTTGCCGCTGCCGACGTCGCCCAGCAGCAGGCGCTGCATCGGGTGTGATTGCGACAGGTCGTGCGCGATCTCGCGCCATACTTTTTGCTGCGCACCGGTGAGCCGGAACGGCAGCTTGTCGAGTAGAGCGTGCGTGAGCTTGTCGTGCGCGGGCAGGGCGGGAGCGATGCGCTTGCTGCGTTCGCGGTGATGCACGCGCATCGACAGTTGCTGCGCCAGCAGCTCGTCGAACTTGATGCGCCGCCAGGCGGCATGGCTGCGCGACTCCAGCGTGGCGGCGGAGATGTCCGGCGTCGGGTTGTGCAGCAGGCGCAGGCTATCGCTGAAGTCGGCTAACTTCAATCGCTTGATTAGAGGCGCAGGCAGGGTGTCGCTGAGCGGGATATTCTCCAGTGCGTTGGTTATCAGTTTGCGCAACACGGTCTGTGACAGCCCGGCCGTGGTCGGATACACCGGCGACAGGCTCTGTGGCAGCGGCGTGTCCTCGTCCACCGACTTGCATTTCGGGTGCACCATCTCCAACCCGAAGAAACCACCGCGCACTTCGCCGATGGCGCGGATGGTCTTGCCGACGGCGAGCTGTTTCTGCTGGCTGGGATAGAAGTTGAGGAAGCGCAGGATGAGTTCTTCGTCGCCCTGCTGGATGCGGCACACTAGCGTGCGTCGCGGGCGGAACATCACTTCGCAATGGGTGACCTCGCCCTGCACCTGCACCGTCTCGCCCGGCAATGCTTGGGCGATGGGGGTGAGGTGGGTCTCGTCTTCGTAGCGCAGGGGCAGGTGCAGCAGCAGGTCGGCGCGGTGATGGATACCGAGCTTGGCCAGTTTGGCCAGCGTGGCCGGCGCGATTTTCAGCGGCTGGCTCAATCCTGCAGCACGAGCACCCCGTCCGCTTCCACCAGCGCGCCGCGCGGCAGGGTGGCGACACCGACGGCGGCGCGTGCGGGGTAGGGCTGGCGGAAGTAGCTTGCCATGATCTCGTTGACCTTGGCGAAGTGGATCAGGTCGGTCAGGAAGATGTTGAGCTTGACCACGTCGTCCAGGCTGCCACCGGCGGCATTGGCGACCGCGCGCAGGTTCTGGAATACACGGTGGATCTGTTCTTCGATGCCATCCACCATCTGCATGCTGATCGGGTCGAGTCCGATCTGGCCGGACAGGTAGACGGTGTCGTTGACACGCACTGCCTGCGAATAGGTGCCGATGGCGGCGGGTGCGTCGGGTGTTTGTATGATGGTCTTTTGTGCCATGACTTGCTCCTCCTTTGAAAGGGCGCGATTCTAACTGACCAGACGCGAGATGCGCTCGTCGGCCAGACGCAGGCGTTCGGCGAGCACGTAAAGGAAGGCCTGATTGAAATGGCTCTGGCAGCTGTCGGAAAGTTGCACCATCTGTTGCGGGTCGAGCTTCATCACTGATATCTCGGTGTTGGCGGTGACCGTGGCTGAGCGCGGCAGTTGTTTGCCGCGGATGTAGGCCATCTCGCCGCAGCAGTCGCCGCCGCGCAGGGCGATCAATAGCCGTGTGCCGCGCGTGACGCTGACGCTGCCGTCGATGATGAAATAGATGGCGTCGCTCATCTCGTTCTCGCGCATCAGCACGGTCTTCTCGGGCTGTTTATGCCATTCGGCGATGCGCAGCACTTCCCACAGCTCCAGGTCGCTGAAGTCGCTGAAGAACTTCATCTTGCGCAAGATCTTGTACTTCTCGTTCTCGGCTACTTCGAGGTCGCTCTTCTCGAAATGGCCGAGTGCGGCCAGTTCGTCGCCGAACTCGCGCCAGCTGGCATAGCGGTCTTCCGGATTCTTCTGCAGGGCGCGCATCACGATGCGTTCCAGCTGCGGCGGCAGGTCCTTGCGCAGCGAGGTCGGCATGGGCGGCATCTCGTTCATGATCTGCTGGTACAGATGCGCCAGATTCTTCGGGCTGTAGGGCGAATGGCCGGTGAGCAGGCGGTACATCACGACCCCCAGCGAGTAGATGTCGGTCAGGTGCGACAGCGATTCGCCGCGCACCTGTTCCGGCGACATATAGTTGGGCGAGCCGACGTTGCTCTGCGTCTGTTCGATGTCCATGCGCACCGCGGCACCCAGGTCGGATATCTTGACCTGGCCGTCCGCGGTCAGCAGCAGGTTGGCCGGCTTGATGTCGCGGTGGATGACGCCGTTGTATTGCGCATAGTTGAGCGCGCGGCAGCATTCGTACATGCGCGCCACCACGGCATCCAGCGGCAGCAGGTTGTCGGAATGGATGTGCTGTTCCAGTGTGCCGCCGGGCACGAATTCCATCGCGATATAACTGATGTCGTCGGCGATCACCGCCTCATACATGTCGACGATGTGCGGGTGGTTCAGCGTACCGGACAGCGCGGCCTCGTTCTGCAGGTGTTTGCGGTTCTGGCGGCCATTGCGCGTGTCTTCTAGGAAGGACTGTTTGATGACCTTGATCGCGACTTCGCGTTTGCTGAACGGATCGAACCCCAGGAACACTTCGCTGGTCGCACCGTGGCCTATCTTGCGAAGGATGCGGTAATTGCCAAGGAAGGCGGGGGGCTGGGTCGTTTGCGGGGATGTGGTGGTTGCTTCCATGCGCGGCAATTTACACCAAGTAAGAAGGCGCGAACAGTCGGGGCCCGGCAGACTGCTGGAAAACTACTGCGGTGGTCATCTGCAGTGTTGCGCGGTGCTCGGAATCCTCATGTACTTTGTACATTCCGGTTCCTGCGCGCCGTGCGCCTTGCATCTGCCCATCCTCGCTACGTTTTCCAACAGCCTGCTCGCTTGTCCGGGATGGCGCTTTAGCCGATAATCGTGTGGCGCCGAATGCCGGTCATGCCGCATTCGGTCTTTTTTCAAGCATGGGACCATCCATTGAATATCGATTTCCAGAGAGCCGTCGACCGGCTGGCCGGAGTACCCATCTGCGCAGCCTTGTCGCTCTATGAGCGATTGAAGTCGGCGTTCGTCGCGCCTTTCGTGGTATCCCAACCCAAGCGCATCCTGATCGTGCTGCTGTCCGAGATGGGCAGTCTGGTGCTGGCGCAGCCCATGTTCGCTGAACTTAAACGCCGCTATCCCGGTGCCGAGCTGTACATGCTGATGTTCCGCAAGAACCGCGAAGTGCTCGACCTGCAAGGCGTGATGCCCAAGGAGAACGTCATCACCCTCAACGACAAGGCGCTGGGCGATCTGGCCGGGGACAGCCTGAAGGCGATCCGCAAGATGCGCGCGCTGGACTTCGATGTGGTGATCGACTGCGAACTGTTCACGCGCATCAGCAGCATCTTCTCCTACCTGTCCGGTGCAAAGGTACGTGTCGGTTTCGAGGCGCACACGCAGGAAGGTCTGTATCGCGGCTCGTTCATGAACCGCAAGGTGATGTACAACCCCTACCAGCATCTGTCGCAACAGTTCCTGACCATGGTCGAGGCCATCGAGTGCAGCGGCCGTCCTCTCGCCAAACGCGCACCCGGTGCAGTCGGCGCACCGCCACTGCTGCAGTTCGAGGAAGGCGAAGTGGCGCGCGAGATCGCGCAACTGGAAAAAGATTTTCCTGTGCTGTCAGGCAAGAAACTGGTGCTGGTCTATCCCGACGGCGGCATCCTGCCCATCCGCGCCTGGCCGCCCGAATACTACGAACAACTGTGCTATACCCTGCTGCGCGAGGGCTATGTGGTGGGGCTGATCGGCCTGCCCGATGCCAAGCCACTGGCAAAACGCATCGTGGCGCATTGCCAGCATGACCATTGCATCGATCTGACCGGCTATACGCGCAACGTGCGTCATCTGCTGGCTGTGTTCCAGCGCGCAGCGCTGCTGGTGACCAACGACGGCGGCCCGGGCCAGTTCGCAGCGCTCACATCGCTGCCCACGCTGGTGTTCTTCGGGCCGGAGACACCCGCGCTGTACAGTCCGCTCGCACCCAACATCCATTGCCTGTACACGGCGTTGTCCTGTTCGCCCTGCCTGACGGCGTATAACCACCGCAACTCGCCGTGCGACGGTGACAACCAGTGTCTGAAGCGCATCACGCCGACGCAAGTGCTGGAACGGGCGCACGCGTTGCTGCAGGAGCAGCCTGCCGCATGACGCCGTTCAAGCTGCGCATGCGCACGGCGTCGCTGCTGCGACGCCTGTTCTCGGTCCGCTTCCTCAAGTTTGGCACCGTCGGCGTCTCCGGCATCGTGGTCAATCAGGGCGCGCTGTATGTCATGCAGGAGCATGTCTTCCATGTGCAGAGTGTGGCTGGGCAGGTGGATTGGCTGCTGCTCAATGCCTCGCTGTCCGTGGCGATCTTCCTTGCGACGCTGAACAATTTCTTCTGGAACCGGCTGTGGACATGGAAGGACCGTGTCGAGTTGCATCACCGTCCCTGGCTGGTGCAGTTCGGGCAATACACGCTGGCCTGCGGCGTGAGCATCGCCTTGCAGTTCATGTTCACCAATCTGCTGGCACCGCATGTCTATTACCTGATCGCGAACTTCATCGCCATCGGCGTCACCAGCGTGCTGAACTTCCTGCTCAACGACATCTGGACCTTCGGCCGTCTCAAGTTCAAGGCCGCTGCGCTGCGAGAACGCAAGAACTGACATGTTGCGCGACACGATGAGACATGTTGCCGAATCGCGTCCGCTGCAATATCTGGCGGCGGTGGCACTGGCCGTGTTCGTCTACTTCTACGCGCTGGACGGTCTGCACATCCCGCGCAACGGCGACGAGAACGTGTATGCGCATATCACCCGCCTCACCGCGCTGAGCGGCGACTGGCTGCCGCTGCAATCGAATCTCGATCACATGCGCAACACCAAACCGCCGCTGTTGTTCTGGCAGGGCATCGTCTCCACTGAATGGGCGACGGAATGGGACCGCTGGCATCTGCGTTACCCGAGCGTGATCTACACCCTGCTCACCGCTTGGCTGGTGTTCCTGCTCGGGCGCAAGCTGGGCGGCGAATGCGCGGTGGGCGCTACAGCGGCGCTGGTCTTCCTCGCTTTCTTCAGCACCTATCGTTTCGGGCGTCCCTATCTGGTCAATCCGGCCGAGACGTTCTGGCTGTTCCTGCCGTTCTTCACTTTGCTGTACTGGCGCGAGCGTGCTTTCGATTCACGCTTCGCCGTGCCGCTGTTGCTCGGCCTCTTCACCGGCATCGGCCTGCTGTATAAATCGTTCGCGCTGCTCGCGCCGGTCGGCATCGCGCTGACCTGGTGGTATCTGTACCAGCGCCGTTATCGTCTGCGGCCCTTCCTGCTGCACGATGTGACGAAGCTGGTGATCGTTGGTGTCGTTGCGCTGGGTCTGTTCGCGTTGTGGTTCGCGCTCGATCCCGATCCGCAGGCGGTGTGGCAGGAGTTCGTGCTGGGCGAGAACGCCGGCAAGTTCGACCCGCACGGCGGCAGCTATTGGGCCAAGTTGTTATGGGGCGGCAGCAGCGTGTGGGTGTTGTTGCTCGGCTATCCGCTCAATGCGGGCCTGCTCGCCTTCCCGGTGATAGGCCTGTTCGCGGTCGCGTGGCAACGCCGCTACCGCATGAACGACGACGAGCGCATGGTGTGGATGTGGATGATGGTGCTGTTCGTGATCTTCGCCATTCCCAGCCAGCGTTCGGCACGCTACCTGCTGGATGCCATGCCGGGCGTGGCCTTGCTGCTGGCCCTGAACTGGCAACGCATCCCGCGCATCGCCTTCGTCGTCAGCCTGCTGGCCTCGGTCGCGGTGCTCGCCTTGTTCGGCTGGCTCGCGTACAACCTGGATGCGCAGATGGCAGGCTTGTACGACGCGGTGTTCTGGTCGGTGCTTGTAGTCACCCTGTTGCTGGTTGCGTTGGCGATCTACGCGGCACGCTGGACGCGCGGTTTGAGCACTGTCGCGGCCTTGCTGACCTTGCTCGTGCTCGCCATGTTCCTGCGCCCCTTCGACGGCGCGGCGGGGCGCTACGATGTCGCCGCACAACAGGCGACGCAGGATAGGGACGTATGGGTGCCGTGCGATTTCCGCGCCAGCTGGGAGGACTATCGATTCCTGCTGCCCGCTGCGCGCATTCACGGTTACCATGCGCAGCCGCCGGTCCCGGTGGATGAGTTGAAAGCGCGCTATGCGCTGTTCGCTGTGCAGTTGCCCTTGCAGGACGAACCCTGTGCGGAATGTGAAGTGGTCGGCTCGCGTCTGGAGATACGCGGCCGGCATAACGATGAAGAGATCAAAGCCATGCTGGGCGGCGACGTGATGCAGCAGCTGTTCGTGCGCGAATGGCTGTTGCGTGCACCGGCTGGCAACGGAGAGGGAATACAGAATGAGGAAGGGTGTCGTTGATGGGGAAATATAAGCGCCTCGCTTTACTGGCGTTCGTGCTGGTGGCGTTCACTTTGGCATTGTCCAAGGCCGCCAGCTGGCAACTGGGTTTTGATTTCCGCCTGCCGGAACCGGTGGTGCTGGATGCCGAACCGGCACCCGCGCCGGTGAAGCGCTATCGCGGTCGCCGCGCGGAGCCGCCGCAGCCGCGCGTGGTGATGGGCAAGCTGGAAGCGCATCTGGTCTCCAGCCGCCAGCACACCTCCACCCATGCCGCCTCGCTGGTGGAGCTGAAGGACGGCCGTCTGCGCGCGTTCTGGTTCTCCGGCAGCCGCGAAGGCGCGGCGGATGTCACCATCAACAGCGCGATCTACGACCCGACCGCGAACACTTGGTGGCGCGAGCAGGAAGTGGCGGGGCGCAACAGCACGCAACGCGGCCTGCATCGCTACATCGCCAAGGTCGGCAATCCGGTGGCGGTGCGCGCAGCGAACGGCGAGCTGTGGCTGTTCTATGTGACGGTGTCGCTGGGCGGCTGGGCCGGCAGCTCCATCACCTTGATGACCTCGAATGATGAAGGTGAAAGCTGGAGCACGCCGCGCCGACTGGTCACCTCGCCGTTCATCAACATCAGCACGCTGGTGAAGGGCGCGCCGTTCTTCTATGCCGACGGCACCATGGGCTTGCCGGTGTATCACGAGTTCATCAGCAAGTTCTCAGAGATCCTGCGCTTGGACCATTCCGGCAAGGTGATCGACAAGCAGCGTCTGGCACCCGGCGGGCAAGGCACGCTGCAGCCGGTGGTGCTGGTGCGCAGCGAGAAAGATGCGCTGGTGCTCAATCGCTATTCCGGCAAGGATGCGGACAAGCGCGTGGTGGTGATGGCGAGCGAAGACGGCGGCCGTCACTGGGCGGCACCGCACAAGAATTCCATGCGCAATCCCGATGCCGCGCTGACCGCGCTGGCGCTGGAAGACGGCCGCTTGCTGGCGGTGCTGAACGACCAGGACCATGGACGCGAATCGCTGAGTCTGCAATTGTCGGAAGACGGCGGCGCAAGCTGGCATGAACTGCACCGGCTGGAAGAGATGAACGTGCTGCGCAACAAGGAGATGTCGGAAGGCGACTGTCTGGGTGTCACGGAGATGTTGTTGCGCAGCAGCGACCCCTTGCTGCGCAAGGCGGACGCGGAAATTCTCGCGCCCTATGTCGAGTCGGCACGGCCTAAGGTGGTGGGCGGCGGCAGCTGCCATTTCGAGTTCTCCTACCCTTATATGATCCAGACGCGCAACGGCGACATCCATCTGGCGTACACCTGGAACCGCACCTTCATCAAACATGTGCGCATCGACGCACGCTGGCTGAAGAGCCGGCTGGACGCGAAGGGAGGCCAGTGATGTTGTTCACCGACTGGATGGGATTGAGCGGACTGGCGCTGGTGTGGCTGCTGTTCGCCCTGCGTCTGCCGTATGCGCAACGCCTCGACGGCAAGCGCCGCGCATTGCTCGCGGGGCTGGGTTATGTGCTGGTGATGTTCCCCGTTGCGGGCTGGTCGCTGACTATCTGGCTGCGCGGCATGGTGGGCGATCTGAGCATCACCAGCATGCTGCTGTTGTCGGTCGCGGTGTATGCACGATTGTTCAAGGTGACACCGCCGTGGGATGCGCGCGAGCGCAGTGCCTTGCTCGGCTTCCTCGCGGTGCTGGCACTGCTGCTGTATCCGTTCGCGCTGGGACTGGGCTCGCTCGACCCGTACCGTTCCGGCTATGGCGGTGTCGCGCTGCTGTTGATGCTGGCGCTGCTCGCGCTGTGGCTGATGCGGCGCGGTCTCTATCTGCTGCCGCTGGTGTTCGCGCTGGCCGCGACCGGCTGGAGTTTCAACGTGCTCGAATCGACCAATCTGTGGGATTACCTGATCGATGCGCCGCTGGCCATCTATGCGCTGTGGGTGACGATCAAGGTGAACCTGCAATATGTCTTGCGGAGGAAACGTGTCCAGCCTGACGCGCAATGATTACCGCACGCTGACGCTGGCCGCGCTGGGCGGCGCGCTGGAGTTCTACGACTTCGTCATCTTCGTGTTCTTCGCGGCAGCCATCTCGCAACTGTTCTTCCCGCCCGACATGCCAGACTGGCTGCGTCAGGTGCAGACCTTCGGCATCTTCGCCGCCGGCTATCTGGCGCGTCCGCTGGGCGGCATCATCATGGCGCACTTCGGCGATCTGTTCGGCCGCAAGCGCATGTTCATGCTCAGCATCCTGCTGATGGCAGTGCCGACTTTGCTCATCGGTCTGCTGCCCACCTATGCCACATTGGGTATCGCCGCACCGTTGCTGTTGCTGGCCTTGCGCGTGTTGCAGGGCGCGGCCATCGGCGGTGAGGTGCCGGGTGCCTGGGTGTTCGTGGCTGAGCATGTGCCGCCACGCCACGTCGGTTTCGCCTGCGGCACGCTCACCGCCGGATTGACCGGCGGCATCCTGCTCGGCTCGCTGGTGGCGACGGCGGTCAATCATGCCTACGATCCTGCCGCACTGCTGGCCGAAGGCTGGCGCGTGCCGTTCATCCTCGGCGGCGTGTTCGGCCTGCTCGCCGTGTGGCTGCGCCAATACCTGCAAGAGACGCCGGTGTTCAAGGAGATGCAGGCACGCCAGCAACTGGCCGACGAGTTGCCTCTGAAGAAGGTGGTGCGCGCACACCGCCCGGCTGTGGTGCTCACCATGCTGATGACCTGGCTGCTCTCCGCCGCCGTGGTGGTGATGATTTTGATGACGCCGACCCTGATGCAGAAGTTGTTCGCCATTCCCGGCGCCACCGCGCTCACCGCCAATAGCTTCGCCACCTTGGCGCTCACCATAGGCTGCGTCGTGTTCGGCGCGCTGGCCGACCGCTACGGCGCGGGGCGCGTACTCGCCTACGGCTGTGTGGCATTGGGCGCGACCTCATGGCTGCTCTACCAGCAACTGGCGAGCGGCACGGAACACTTATATATGTTGTACGCCCTGAACGGTTTCTTCGTCGGCGTGATCGGCGTAGTGCCCAGCGCCGCCGTGATGCAGTTCCCGCCCGCCGTGCGTTTCTCCGGTCTGTCCTTCTCCTACAACGTGGCCTATGCCGTGTTCGGCGGTATGACGCCGGTGCTGGTCAGCTTGCTGGTGCCGGTGCTTGGCGCGCAGGTGCCGGCCTGGTATGTGGTGGCGCTGAGCGTGGTGGGGGTTGGTATCGGGCTGCACCTGATGCGGCGCCAAAAGGCCCATTTATGAGAGAATGCGCGCCCAAACTTAGAGAGCGCGCTACGCGCCGGTTCCGATAGGGGAGATCCTTGGATAGTCTGAAAGAGTTGCTTGCGCCGGACATGACCGCGGTCGATGCGGTGATCCGCGCGCGCCTGCATTCCGAAGTGGTGCTGGTCAATCAGGTCGGCGAATACATCGTCAACAGCGGTGGCAAGCGCTTGCGCCCTGCGCTGGTGCTGATGTCCGCACAGGCTTTCGGCTACAAGGGCACACATCACCATGATCTGGCGGCGGTGGTGGAGTTCATCCACACCGCGACCCTGTTGCACGACGATGTGGTGGACGAATCCGAACTGCGCCGTGGCCGCGAGACCGCCAATGCCTTGTTCGGCAATGCCGCCAGCGTGCTGGTGGGCGACTTCCTTTATTCGCGTGCGTTCCAGATGATGGTGGAAACGGGCGAGATGCGCGTGATGGAAGTGTTGGCCGATGCGACCAACGTGATCGCCGAGGGCGAGGTGCTGCAACTGCTCAACTGCCACGACGCCGATGTGGATGTGGCCAACTACATGCGCGTCATCCATTGCAAGACAGCCAAACTGTTCGAGGCGGCGATGCGGCTGGGCGCTATCCTCGGCAAGGCCTCGGCAGCGGAAGAAGCCGCCGCCGCGAAATACGGTATGCACTTGGGTACGGCCTTCCAGTTGATCGACGACGTGCTGGACTACTCCGCCGATGAGGCGCAGACCGGCAAACATCTGGGCGACGATCTGGCCGAAGGCAAACCGACGCTGCCGCTGATCCACGCCATGCAACACGGTACGCCCGAGCAGGCTGCCGTGGTGCGTGCCGCCATCGAAGAGGGCGACGTGGCGCGTCTGCCGGAAGTGCAGGCCATCATCCAGGCGACCGGCGCTTTGGAGTTCACGCGGCAACAGGCGTTGCAGGAAGCCGAGGCGGGATGTGCCGCGATTTCTGCTTTGGCGGATACTCAATTCAAACGCGCTCTGTTAGAATTGGCGCGCTTCGCGGCAACGCGACAGTTTTAGCAGCAAGGTAGTTCAGCATCACTTCGGAGCGTGGCTCAGCCTGGTAGAGCACTGCGTTCGGGACGCAGGGGTCGGAGGTTCGAATCCTCTCGCTCCGACCAATTTCAGTTGGTCGGTCTTTCTTCAAAACCTATCATCCCCCCCAAGCAAGACAACGATCCCCGCACGACAAACTATGTTCGTGCGGGTCTTGTCGCAAACGCTACAAGCCCCCCCTCCCGTCTTGTTCCATACAGCAGGGTAGAGCGCATCTGCAAAATATCTCCCATATAAAACAGTGAATTAACATTTTGGCGCGGGCTGGCACACAGCTTGCACTTGATAGGTCGTAAGTAACCAATCAAGGAGCCAGACAATGATCACCCTCACCCCAACCGCCGTCACTGCTGTGGAACGGTTCATCAAAGGCGCAGCCGAGCCAGTCGCCGGATTGCGCATCGCCATCTCCGGCGGCGGCTGTTCCGGATTCCAGTACGGCATGTCGCTGGAAGAAGCTAAGAGCGAAGACGATGTCGTCGTTGCGATCGGCGGCGTCACTCTGCTGGTCGATCCGCTGTCCGCTCCCTTGCTGGAAGGTGTGACGGTGGACTACGTGGAAAGCCTGACCGGCAGCGGTTTCAAATTCGAAAATCCGAACGCCAGCGCCAGCTGCGCGTGCGGCTCTTCATTCTCAGCATAAGGGGACAGCCATGTGGGACTACTCTGAAAAAGTCAAAGAACACTTCTTTCAACCGCGCAACGCCGGTGTGCTGGAAGACGCCAACGGTGTGGGCGATGTCGGCTCGATCTCCTGCGGTGACGCGCTGCGTCTGATGCTCAAGGTGGAGCCGGAGACGGACATCATCCTTGATGCGCATTTCCAGACCTTCGGTTGCGGCTCGGCCATCGCTTCTTCTTCCGCGTTGACCGAGATGGTCAAGGGCAAGACGCTGGACGAGGCGCTCAAGGTGAGCAACCAGGACATCGCCGACTACCTCGACGGTCTGCCACCGGAAAAGATGCACTGCTCGGTGATGGGACGCGAAGCACTGCAAGCCGCTATCGCCAACTATCGCGGTGAAGTGTGGAGTGACGATCACGAAGAAGGTGCGCTGATCTGCAAATGCTTTGCCATCGACGCCGTGATGATCGAAGACACCATCCGCGCCAATGAACTATGCAGTGTGGAGGACGTGACCAACTACACCAAGGCGGGCGGCGGTTGCTCCTCCTGCCACGAAGGCATCGAGGAGATCCTGGTGAAGGTGATGGCGGAGCGCGGCGAAAGCTTCAAGCCCGGCACACCTGCCAAGGAAGAGGCCAAGCCTGTCGGCATGACCAATCTGCAGCGCATCAAGAAGATCGAAGCAGTGCTGGAATCGGTGCGGCCGCAACTGAAACGCGACGGCGGCGACATCGAACTGCTCGATGTGGACGGCAAAACCATCTACGTCAGCATGACCGGTGCCTGCGCCGGTTGCCAGATGGAAGCACTCACGCTGCAAGGTATCCAACAGAAGCTGATGGAAGAACTAAAAGAGTTCATCAAGATCGTGCCGACCAAGGCAGGGGCATTGAGCCGCGCCTCATGTAACCCCTAAGGAGATGAACATGGAAGGCATATATTTCGACAACAACGCCACCACCCGTGTGGATGAGAAGGTGGTTGAGGCCATGCTGCCTTACTTCACCGAGCAGTTCGGCAATCCGTCGTCGATGCACAGCTTCGGCAACAAAGTCGGTCTGGCGATCAAGAAGGCACGCATGCAAGTGCAAGAGCTGCTCGGTGCAGAACATGACTCCGAGATCATCTTCACTTCCTGCGGTACCGAGTCGGATTCCACTGCCATCCTGTCGGCATTGAAAGCGCAACCGGAACGCAAGGAGATCATCACCACCACGGTCGAACATCCTGCCGTGCTCACGCTGTGCACTTGGCTGGAGAAGGACGGCTACAAGGTGCATTACCTCCCCGTGGATGAAAAGGGTCGTCTGAATCTGGCAGAGTACAAGAAGCTGCTCAGTGACCAGACTGCTGTCGTGTCGGTGATGTGGGCGAACAACGAGACCGGCACTTTCTTCCCCGTGGTCGAGATGGCCGAGCTGGCGAATGCGGCCGGTGCCATGTTCCACACCGACGCGGTGCAAGCCGTCGGTAAAGTGCCGCTGAACCTGAAAGACACCAAGATTGACATGCTGTCCGTGTCCGGTCACAAACTGCACGCGCCTAAGGGCATCGGCGTGCTCTATCTGAAGCGCGGTGTGCGCTTCCGTCCGCTGCTGCGCGGTGGTCATCAGGAGCGCGGTCGTCGTGCCGGTACCGAGAACACCACCTCCATCGTCGGCCTGGGCAAGGCTGCCGAGATGGCGATGGAAGCGATGCATCACGAGAACACCGAGGTGAAGCGCCTGCGCGACAAACTGGAAACGGGCATCCTCGCCAAAGTGCCGCGTTCCTTCGTCACCGGTAACCCGGACGATCGTCTGCCCAACACATGCAACATCGCGTTCGAGTTCATCGAAGGCGAAGCGATCCTGTTGTTGCTGAACAAGTTCGGCATCGCGGCCAGTTCCGGTTCCGCCTGCACTTCCGGTTCGCTGGAACCTTCGCACGTGATGCGCGCGATGGGCATCCCCTACACCGCCGCACACGGCACGGTGCGCTTCTCGTTGTCGCGTTATAGCACCGAAGCCGAAGTGGATCGCGTCATCGCCGTGGTGCCGGAGATCATCGCGCAACTGCGCAAGCTGTCGCCATACTGGGAAGGTGACGGCCCCAAAGAGGAGGCGTTCGCGCCTACTTACGCATGAAGACCCTGAGCAAAGCCATCAAGCAGACACACGAGACGACGCAGGTCGGCGTCGCGCTGTTCGCCATGTGGATGAGCTGCGCCATTCTTTTGATCGTGGATTGAGAGGTTGATCATGTCCCGCTTCATCACCATCGATGACACCACCCTGCGCGACGGCGAACAGACCGCCGGGGTGGCGTTCACGCTGGAGGAGAAACTGGACATCGCACGCAAGCTCGATGCGCTCGGCGTGCCGGAACTGGAAGTCGGCATCCCGGCCATGGGCGAGGTGGAGCGCGATGCGATCAATGCCGTGGCGGCACTCGGCCTGAACGCGAAACTGATCGCCTGGTGCCGCATGCACAAGGAAGACATCCTCGCCGCGGAACAGGTCGATGTGCACATGCTCGACCTGTCCATCCCGGTGTCGGACATCCACATCAAGAAAAAATTGGGACGAGACCGCGACTGGGTGCTGGAGACCATCATGGACATGGTGTCGTTCGCACGTGAGCAGAGCTGTAGTGTCATCGTCGGCTGCGAGGATGCCTCGCGTGCTGATCCTGAATTCCTGCTGAAAGTGGCCGAGATCGCGCAGGCCTCAGGTGCGCAGCGCTTGCGCTTCGCCGACACCTTGGGCGTGATGGAGCCGTTCGGCGTGCACAAGGTGATCTCCTCGATACGCAGCGTGTGCGACATGGAGATCGAGATGCATGCGCACGACGATCTTGGGCTGGCCACTGCCAACAGTCTGGCCGCCGCGCTGGCCGGTGCGACCCACATCAACACCACGGTGAACGGACTGGGCGAACGCGCGGGCAATGCGCCGCTGGAAGAAGTGGCGCTCGGTCTGAAGAAGCTGTACGGCATGGACACCGGCATCGACCTGACTCATTTCACCGAACTGTCGCAGCTGGTCGCCGCCGCCTCCGGCCGCCCCGTGCCGTGGCAGAAGAGCGTGGTGGGCGAGGGCGTGTTCACCCATGAAGCGGGCATCCACGTCGACGGTTTGCTCAAAGATCCCGACACCTATCAGGGTTACGACCCGGTCGAAGTCGGCCGTCAGCACAAACTGGTGCTCGGCAAACATTCCGGCGCGCACGGCATCATCGCCGCCTACGCCAACATGGGGCTGAACCTGAGTCAGGCCGAAGCGCGCGCACTGCTGCCGGATATCCGCAGCTTCGCCGAGCGCGCCAAGCGTTCGCCGGCCGATCAGGAGCTGCTGTTCATCTACCAGAAGTTCATCGGCCAACATCACGGCGGGCGCAGCGAGCCCGGCGTGATGGCGCACTAGGGGATCGACATGAACGATACGATGACCGCCACCGTTGAGCTTGAAAAGCCGTCCCTGCCATCGCTGTTGCAGTTGCTGCGCGAGGATGTGCGCTGCGTGTTCCAGCGCGATCCGGCCGCGCGTTCGCGCTTCGAAGTGCTGACCACCTATCCCGGTGTGCACGCCATCCTGCTGCAGCGTATCGCGCACAAACTGTGGAGCATGAAGCTGCGTTATCTGGCGCGCCTGCTGGGCTGGTTCGCGCGCCTGCTCACCAACATCGATATCCATCCCGGTGCCACCATCGGCCGCCGTTTCTTCATCGATCACGGCGCCGGTGTGGTGATCGGCGAGACGGCCGAGATCGGCAATGACGTGACGCTGTATCACGGCGTGACCCTGGGCGGCACCACCTGGAACAAGGGCAAACGCCATCCGACCCTGGCAGACGGTGTGGTGATCGGCGCGGGTGCAAAGATACTGGGCGCGATCACACTGGGCGAAAACGTGCGCGTGGGTGCCAACTCGGTGGTGGTGAAAGATGTGCCTGCACATCGCACCGTGGTCGGTATCCCGGGCCGCATCGTGCTGCGTACCGAAGAGGCGGACTCGAACAACATCTACGGCATCAACCTCGACCACCACCTTATCCCCGATCCGGTCGGCCGCGCCATCGCCTGCCTGATGGAGCGCATCGAAGTGCTGGAAGGGCAGTTGCGCAAACAGGGTGAGCCGGTGGACGGGCAATGCCACACCTGCGAAGCGGATGATCTGTGCGGCACGGAAGTGGCGCGCCAATTGAGGAAAGAATGATGGACCTGCTGGATTTCGACCAAGCCGAACTGTATTTCGACGAACCATTGGCACAGGATGTCGCACGCCTGCTGGTGCAGGCGGCGGATACCTACGGCAGCGAAGAGAGTGAGGGCTATCTGCTGCGTGCCAACCTGATGGCGCCGCAACATCTGATGGTGTTGGTCGCGCTGTATCGCTACTACTTCTATCAGCATAGGCTGGACGATGCGCTGCTGGTGGCCGAGAGCGCGCTGGCAGTAGTCGGTCGGCGACTGGAGTTTCCCGATACCTGGGTCTATCTGCGCGAAGAGAACGTCGGTGCGGGTGTGATGCGTTCGATGGGGCTGGTGCGCTTCTACCTGATGGTGCTGAAGGCGGCGGGCTATATCAATCTGCGTCTGGGCAATCGCGAGACAGGCCGGGCGATGCTGGAGAAGTTGGTGCAACTGGATAGCCACGACCGCATCGGCGGCAAGGCGCTGCTGGAAGTGGTGAGTGAAGTAGAACATGAAGAAAGGAATATGTGATGACTGACGATCTGACTCTGGAAGAAGCCATGGAGGATCTGGTATCCGCCGAGGATTTCCTGAACTACTTCGAAATCGATTTCGATCCATCAGTGGTGCACGTGAATCGTCTGCACATCCTGCAGCGTTATCACAACTACCTGAGCAAGGAAGCATTGCCGGAAGACGAGGCCGCACAGCGCGAGGTCTACACGCGCCTGCTGACCAAGGCGTATCAGGATTTCGTCGAGTCAGATGCGCTCACCGAGAAGGTGTTCAAAGTTTTCCATATGCACGAACCGCAGACGAAGTTCGTGCCGCTCACTTCCATCACTGTGAACAAGAAAGATGCTGCCTAAATTCGAATTCGGCGACGAAGTCCGCATCGTGCGCAATGTGCGCAACGACGGCACATACCCCGGCGTGGATATCGGCACGCTGCTGATCCGTCGCGGCTCGACCGGTTTCGTGATGAATGTTGGCACTTTTCTGCAGGACCAGTTGATCTACACCGTCAACTTCCTTGAGCAGGACAAGATCGTCGGCTTTCGCGAAGAGGAACTGATCTGCATCGACGAACCCTGGGTGCCCAGCAAATACGAGAGCCGCGAGAAAGTACGCAGCAAGATCACACTGGTCGTGGGCGGCGAGGTACGCGCCACGCCGGGCATGGAAGGCGAGGTTCTGAAAGTGTTGCGCGATGAGGACGGTGGTGTGCAGTATCAGGTCATCTTCCACGATCATGTGTTGCAAGTGCCGGAAGCGACGATCGAGGCGGTGCATGTATACGACGACAGCAAGGAGGCGAACCATGCCTGAAGTGATCGAGAGCGGCGTCGCCTACCTCGCGCTGAAAGCCGCGCAGAAACTGTACGGAAAAGCACCTGCCGCACTGGCAGCTGACGAGACCGAGCGCGTGCAGAGCATGGCGCAGAAACAGTTCGAACTCGAAGCACGCATCCTTGCCGCGCCCGAAGCGCGCGACGCGATGGTGCCGCCCGCCACGCTGAAGTCCGCGCTGCAGGAGATACGCGGCCGCTACGAGAACGAGGACGATTTCGCCGACGATCTGGCCAACAACGGTCTGAGCGAGTCCGAGTTCGCCGAAGCACTGGAACGGGAGCTCAGGGTGGAAGCCATCCTGGAAAAGGTCGGCACGCTCGCCGAGCATGTCACCGATACTGACGTGGAACTGTATTACCAATACCACCCCGACCAGTTCCGTCGTCAGGAGACACGGCTGGCGCGCCACATTCTGGTCACCATCAATGAGACCATCCCCGAGAACACACGCGAGGCGGCGCTCAAGCGCATCACCGAGATCGCCATACGTTTGCGCAAAGAGCCGGCCCGATTCGAGGAACAGGCACTAAAACATTCCGAATGTCCCACCGCACTGGAAGGCGGAAAACTCGGCGATCTGCCGCGCGGCAAACTCTTCCCGGAATTGGAGCAAGCATTGTTCGCCCTGCAGGCGGGCGAAGTGAGCGACGTGATCGAATCCGAACTCGGCTTCCATGTGCTGCGCTGCGACACCATCACCCCCGCCAGCGTGCTGGATTTCGCGCAGGCGAAATCATCCATCCGCAAAGTGCTGGAGAAGAAGCGCAAGCGTGCGGTGCAGCAGCAGTGGATGAAGGTATTGCTCGCAAAGTGATCACGATCTGCCCGTCTGTCTCCAGATGGGTGGGCTGATGCTATGAATGCCCGCAAGCTTTCCCTACATAACCCCGAGCCAGGCTTAACCATCCTGCGGCTGGCAGCGCTTTCTGCAGAAAGCGATGCGGTGCTGGATGCGGAAAGCAAAGCACTCATGCTGCAGCAAGTGAACGCAGGTGCGCTGGCCAGTATCGCCACGCACGATGTGTGGCCGGAGTTACAGCCCGGGTTGATGGCGCAGTTCCCTTCCAATATGTTGCGCAATCTGCTGGATTGCGGCGCTCTGCATGTGCTGTTGCCAGAGGTCGCCGCGCTGTTCGGCGTGCCGCAGATCGCCAATGATCCCGAGCAGGTCGATATCGGTTGTCATGTGCTGCGCGTGCTGGACGAAAGCGCACGATGCGATGCACCACTGTCCGTGCGCTTTGCCGCGCTGGTGATGAATATCGGAAAACCCGATTCACCACCTCAACACCTGCCAGTCCACTACTGTCATATCGAGCGCGGACGAGAACGTATCGAAAGGATCTGCGAACGCTTCGAGTTACCGCAGGACTGCCGCGACCTTGCGCTGCTGGCACTGGCTGAATGCGAACGCGTGCATCGCGCATCCGAAGTGCGCGCCGGTCCGGTCGCGGCCATGCTGGATCGCCTGGGTGCTTTCACCGATATGGCGCGCTTCGAAAGATTGCTGCTGCTGTGTACTTGCGACTATCGCGCTTATCCGGGCTATGAAGGCAGAAGCTATCCAAAGTCCGCGCTGCTGCACCGCGCTCTCGCAGCGTGCAAGGACATCGATGCAGAGGAACTTGATGAGGATGCTCTGATGGAAGCGCGCGCACTGGCGATTGCGACGGCGTTTAAATCTGAGCGCTGGTCGGAGAACCTGTCATGAAAACGAACGAAGTGAGTTTCGGTGGAGACTTACCGTCAGGTTATGTCGGAACCAATACACGCGAAGCCAGTGAGCATCCCGCTGCGGAGTGGGCGCTGGAAACCGGCTTCGATGCCGAGCAAGTGGATTGCACCACGGCAGTGGTACTGAAGATACTCGATGGAAAATGCAAGATGTCACAGGGCGAGATGGCCGCCATCATGGCAATCTACGATGTTGTCCACCACAGCTCCGCACCCATGCTGGGTGCGGCAGTACATGAGGCTATCCGTACGATGCGCACGCAAGACAACGCCGAGGCACGCGAACGTATTCATAGCCTGCGCGTGCAGGCCGAAGAGGAGATACCGAAACTGGTTATGAAAAGCTACAAGGCTTTTCTGCGCGATGGGCTGTTCGGCTGAAGACTGGATTTGTTACTAAGCATGTAATGCTCGTAGCGCTGCATCCGGTTCTTTCTCCACGATGGTCAGTAATGCGGCGGCAGCTCCGGTTGGTTGGCGGCGGTTCTGTTCCCAGTTTCTCAGTGTGGCGACTTTCACGCCTATCAGTTGGGCGAACTCGGTCTGGCTCAAGCCGACCTTTGCGCGTATCGCTTTGGCATCGGGAGGTTGTATTTCTGTGACGCGGCCCGGTGCAGTCTTGCCACGCCGAATGGCGGCAGCTTCATGCAGGCTTTGTTTCAAATCTTCAAAAAGTGTCTTGTCCATTTTTACAGCTCCTTGACCAGTTTCCGCAGCAATGCAGTTTCCTGATTGGTCAGATTGTCTTTTGCGTTTTTGGGGTAAGCCAGCAACATCAATATCTGTTCGTCTTCGGTGATCCAGTAATAGATCACCCGAATACCGCCGCTCTTGCCGCTACCCGCCCGTTTCCATCGCAACTTGCGGATACCGCCGCCGTTTTTGATGAGGTCTCCTGCATCCGGGCGTTTGAGCAGTTCTTCCTGCAACTTGGCATATTCATCAACATCCAGTAGCGCATCGATCAGTCGCGTGAAGGTTGGCGTTTCAATGAAAAGCATGGTCAATATACGCCAATGGCGTACCCCGTCAAGATGTTGAAAGCAAGGAATGGCTGAACGTAATCAGCAGTTGCAAGTCAGTAAGCCATCCCACTCCGTCGTATAGCGCCGCGAACTGCTCTCCCGGCGCATCGCCCAACTCTGGTTCGCGCCTTCTCCCAATAATCTGAGCGTGCCGCTGCCCATGCGGCGGTTGATGTGGTCGAGGGCGTTCATCAGTGACTTCGATCGTTCGCGTGCGGCATCGTCGTCGAACAAGGTGCGCGGGCGTTCGCTGGCGGGGATGATCTCGGCCAGCATCACACCGACCTTCTGATAGGCATAACCCGTGCGGTAGATCTGGCGCAGGCCGTGTAGCGCCGCTTTGCAAAATACGCGCGTGTCGTCTCCTGGTTCATCCAGCGGAACGAGGATGCCTTGCTGGTATTGCCTGTCCTGCTCACGGTGCGGGTTGGTGCGCACATAGATGTGCAGCGCACCGGCGAGGGACTTTTGCTGGCGCAGCTTCTCCACGGCGCGCGTGGTGTAGGCGATGGCCGCTTGTTCCAGATCGTCCAGACTGGAAGTGAGCATGCCGAACGAGCGCGAGCAGATGATCTGCTGCTTGTCGTGCGGCAGGTCGTCCAGCTCCAGACAGGCGACACCGTTCAGCTCCGACACGATGCGTTCGAACACCACGCTGAACTGGGTGCGCAATTGTTTGGCCGGTGCGCGCTTCAGGTCGAGCACACTGCGGATGCCGATCTCCTGCAACTTCGGCGCGGTGCGCCGACCCACGCCCCACACCTCGCCCACTTCTATGGTGGCGAGCAACGCATCCAGCTCATCTTCATCCATGCTGTTGAAGTCGCACACGCTGTTGCGCTGCGGCTGTTTCTTGGCGACATAGTTGGCCAGTTTGGCCAGCGTCTTGCTCGGTGCGATGCCCACACACACCGGGATGCCCACGCACTGGCGAATGGTGTGACGCATGAGTTGCCCGTACTCGCTGTGGCTGCCGGGCATGCCGGTCAGCTCCAGAAAGGATTCATCGATGGAATACACCTCCTGCTGCGGGCTGAACTGAGACAGCAGCGACATCACGCGGTTGGAGAGGTCGGCATATAAGGCGTAGTTGGAAGAGAAGGCCACGATGCCGTGCCGCTTGGAGAGCGCCTTCATCTGATACCAGGGCACCGCCATCTTCATGCCGAGGTCCTTCACCTCCTGAGAGCGCGACACCACGCAACCATCGTTGTTGGAGAGCACCACTACCGGCTTGCCTTCCAGCTTGGGCTGGAACAGGCGTTCGCACGACACATAGAAGTTATTGCAATCGACCAGTGCGATGGCGCGTTTCATTCCGGGGACCTCTGAAGATTCAAAGTAAGCGCTGATTTATTCGTCATCCCCGCGAAGGCGGGGATCCAGTGTCTTTATTCAACTGGGTTCCCGCCTGCGCGGGAACGACAGAACCGAATAACTGCGATGCTCTAAGCCGGGCAAGCCGGAACCGAAATCGTAGGATGGGTGGAGCGCAGCGATACCCATCGCTCATGTCGAAAAATGATGGGTATCGCTATCGCTCCACCCATCCTACGTTCGGATTTTTAAACCTTATGCACATTCCACTGCACCACCCCCCAGATGGAAAAATCCTGTTCGTCGCTGATGACAATGTCGGGATAGTCCGGGTGGGCTGCGCGCAGCACTTTGCCTTGCGGGGTGTAGTGCAGTTGCTTCACGGTGAACTCGCCGTCGATCACCGCGACCACCACGCAGTCTTGCGTGGCGGGCAGCGCACGGTCGATGATCAGCAGGTCGCCGTCGTAGATGCCCAGCTCGCGCATGGAGTGACCGGCCACGCGCATGAAGAAGGTGGATTCCTTGTGCTGGATCAGATGCTCGTCAAGGCTCAGCCGGCGTTCCACGTAGTCGTCGGCGGGTGACGGGAATCCGGCTGGAACGGCCTTGCGCAGCAAGGCGCGTTGCTTTTCGAACATGGTGCGGTTGGGGCGCGTCATCGACAGCAGGGCTGTGTGTGGCATGGGCGCGCTGCGCAACGAGGTGTTTGGGGTCAGGCGATTCATGGCTATCTCTTACAGAACGAACGTTCTTCGTACTGTAAAGAACGTTCGTTCTGGCGTCAAGCGTGAATCGATGCTGAAGTTGTTGTTAAGTGGTAGGACGGCTTGTAACTCATAGCTAATGTGCTCACCTTGACTCTGGAATGTCACAATGGAAGGCACGCCCCGTGCATCTTCTCGCAAATAAATATATCAGTCCTAGCCCATTGATTTGGGTATTTTGTCTTTACTATAAAGACAATACTGCTAGTATTTGTCGAATATTCACTGTCAGGAAAAATAGCCATGCGGCTCGCATCACTCAAATACTCAGAATTTGCTGGCACGCCAGCAGAATGGGCAATTTCTGATCTATCTCTTACAAATATCAACTTAATTGTTGGGAAAAATGCAGCAGGAAAAACTCGGACGACACGAGTCCTTAATGGGCTCGCTGGCCTCATTACAGGAAAGACGCGCCCCAATTTCGACTCAACTTACTATGAAGCCACGTTTGTTGACGATGAGAATAATTCGCGAATTACTTATGAGCTTGAAATTGAACATAGGAAAGTCAAAATTGAGAGGCTAACTATTAATGATGTGGAAAAATTAAAACTTAGCAGCAACTCAAACAAGTACAGCTCGGGAGAGATGTACTTTGAAAAGTTGGACGAAAAGGTACAGGTTCAGATACCGGAGAATAGCCTTGCTGTTGCTAGCAGACGCGACAATATCCAACACGGATATTTGGAACTGCTACATGGGTGGGCTCAGACTTTTCAGTATTATAGATTTGCTGATAATAGTGAAAACGCAATTTCCATTGGGGGTGGAGAGGTATCAGGCGCTGCAACTGAACAGTTTCAATTCGGTCGAGATGTAGTTGCGCTAGTAAAGTATGCGCTGACAAATTTCGCTGTAGCCTTCAAGAAGTCAATTATTGAGGACATGAAGGAGATTGGTTATGAAATTAATGATTTTGGTGTAACTAATATACCCAGCCCAGTACCAATAAATTTCGGTACGCCAAAGCAACCAGAAGCAATCTTTTTGAAAGAAAAGGGTGTTGCCAAACCTCTTATGCAGAATGCCATTTCACATGGAATGTATTGCGCATTTGTGATTTTGGCACAGTTCAGATTTAACTTCTTAAGCAAAAAATCTCCATTTATTTTGGTTGATGACGTGGGGGAAGGATTGGATTACGAGAGGTCTACTAAGCTCATTTCTATTCTGATTGATATCGCAGAACAAGGTAGCTTTCAGCTTGTGATGACAACTAATGACCGCTTCGTAATGAATAAAGTGCCACTAAAATATTGGTGTGTTATTAACCGTGAAAAAGGGATAGTCAGCACTTTTAACCCAAGGAATGTCCCAGATGCTTTTGAAGATTTTGAGGAGTACGGAGGAAATAACTTTGATTTCTTCGCTAAGAAATTTTTCTTAAAAAAGAGCAAAGAATGAAAAATGAAGAAATCATTCTTTGTAGTGGAAGGGCAAACGGAAAGAATATTCATTGAGAGGTTTATTGAGCATCTTGCAGTCACCTTGCAACTTCATGTTGTAAGTGAAGAATACCGAGGTGATTCGTTAATTAAGGTAAGGGAGCGAGGGAAGCCGGCTGAAGCTGACTTTATTATAAGAATTATTGATGTTGGAAATGATGAGAAGGTGCGTTCATACGTTGATGAAAATGCTGAGAACTTCAAGTCTAAAGGGTTCCAAAATATTTTTGGATTACGAGATCAGTACACGGGTTCCAACGTAAAAAAAGTAAGTGCGGATAAAAATGCAGCGGCAGATAAACTCCTTGAAGATCTATGGGGGGGAAATATCGAGGTTGTTATAGCAGTCCAGGAAACGGAAGCATGGTTTATGGCTGCCCCAAACTTTTTTAGCCTCATTGATTCGCAACTAACTTTAGGAAAAGTTAGTGAGATTTTGGGATATGACTTATCAACGATTCAAGTTGAATTAATTCCCCACCCAGCTAGTGAAATAAATAAGGTCTTAAGTGCTGTAAAGAAGAGTTATAGAAAAAAAGAAAAAGACACCTACAAGATTGTTGATGCACTGGATTATGAAACTCTGTATTTAGAGAAGTCTGCTGAAATATATGGACTAGGGAGGATGTGCGCCTTGATCGATTCTGCCCTAACTGAGCCAGAAGGTACGTAATTAAAAAAATTACTGTTTTAGATTATTCCGGCTGGGTGGGGCTGTTCCTATCATTTGGTTGCCAAAATAATCGCTAAGGTAGACGATCTTCTGTCATAGCAAAGCCCTATTTGTCACTTGATAGCCGGTAACAGAAGTGCGCTCCTGATTATTCAACGCAGCAGCGCCTGCGCCTGCATCTCGCACAAAGTACGTGTCTGCGGATCCAATCCCTTTAGCCAATCATTCTGAATAGCCTCGGTGCCATACATCGCCCCCGCCAGCATGCCCGCAATCGCACCGGTGGTGTCGGCATCGCCGCCACGATTGACTACATCGACCAGGCAGTCGTGCAGATCATCAGTGTCGAAGAAACTTTGGAACACGGCGGGCATGGTGTCGGCGATGTAGCCGCTGGGGTTGGCGGCGGGTTTGATGGCGCGGAATTTGAACAAGGGATGTTGAAGTGCGAGCGGGTGGGCGTATTTGTGCAGCAGGTCGTTCTTGCTTGCGCCGCGCAGTGCGTCTTGCACCATCAGCACCAGACATTCACACGCCGCATCTGAGAGTGCGCAATGGTGGGTGACATGCGCTTGTGCGCGGCAGGCGGCGCGCACCGCGTCTTCGCTCTGGCCGAAGGTGGCGAGCGCGACCGGCAGCACGCGCATCGCGGCGCCGTTGCCGGCATCGTGGTCGGAGTAGGGGGCTTCGGGGTTTCCCGTCTTGCGGAATTGCAGCAAGTTGCGGCGCACGGTGTTGCCGATATCCACCGGCTTGCCGCGCATCCAGTCGTCGAAGGCTTGCGCGGCGGCATGCGCATCGACCTTGCCTGCTTTGAGGATGGAGGTGCCGAGTGCGAGCGACATGGTGGTGTCGTCGGTGACCTGGCCGGGTTTCAGATGCAGCCAGCCGCCGCCGATGAGCTTGTCATGCACACCGAATTTGGCTTTGATCTCGCGCGGTGTCATGAACTCCACCGTCGCACCCAGCGCATCGCCGATGGCGAGGCCGAGGTATGCAGCGATGGCGCGGTCAGAAGCGGACATTTTGCAGTGACTCCGTCATTCCCGCGCAGGCGGGAATCCAGACGCTTCTAAATCTTCCTGCGAAGCGGTGCAACAGCGGTTTTGACTGCTTCGCAGGAGGTGTGAAATTCGCTGGATTCCCGCTTTCGCGGGAATGACGGTGCACATTTATTCTTCCGGCCCGAAACACTTTGCGTAATCCGCACACACCTCGCAACTCGGCGCGCGGCAGACGCGTATCTCTTCCTTCTCGCACAGTTGCTTGTAGAGGAATTTCTTCCACTTCATGTCCTTGTCGTTCTTGGCGGCAAGGGTGGGGAAGTTCTCGGTCATCAGCTGGCTGAGATATTTGCGCGACCACAGGCCGAGGTCCTGCCACAGATGGTCGTTCGCCATGCAGGCGGTGGTGACGATCTCCGCCATCCATACCTCGGATACATCGAGGTCGGCGCGATGTTCGAGGATCAGCGCGCGCACATCTTCGTGTTCCAGCTCGCGTTCATTGCTTGTGCACTCGGCACGTCGTATCACCAGTTGCATACTGGGGAAGTGGCGTGACAGCAGCGCCGCGAACACTTCTTCATCCAGCCCGAGTCCGGGTGGCAATGCGCCGATGCCGGCGATCTGGCTGGCGATCAGTTGCGCGAACAGTTCGTCATTGGGCAGCCCGGCCGCATGCGACATCAATTCCGCATACAGGCCTTCCGGCTGCGGTGGTGTGGTGCTTGCTTGCATGATGGCGGGCTGCATGGTCGGCTCCTATTTGCTGGGGTATTCGATCAGCACGTCTTCGTCGCGCAACACCATCTGGCAAGCCAGACGCCATTCGCTGGTGACCACGTCGTTCACTTTCATCGCTTCGATCTGTGCGGCAGTGATCTTGCCTTCCTGCTTCAGCACGGTGATCTCGCGGTCAGTCAGCGGGCCAGCCATCGGGCCTTTATTGGAGAGGTTGGTTACCTTCACCAGGCAAGTCGCGCATTCACCGTTCTCGCAGCCGAAGTCGATGGGGATGTGGTTGTCCTTGGCCAGCTTCAGTACGGTCATGGTGTGGCTGCCCGCTGTCGCGTAGACGGTCTTGTCTTTGTGCAGGGGGCTGGAAAAAGTGATGTTAGGCATTGCTGTTACTCCTGAGTTGGCGGTTGGAAAATGGTTAAGCCTTTACGGTGATGTCGCCACCAAGTACTTGTGCCTGGCAGGCGAGGCGATGGCTGCTGCCGGCCATGTTCTCTTGCAGCACTTTGTCTTCCAGCACAGAGCGTTCGCTCATGTGTTCCATGCCGGAGACGATCTTCATGATGCAGGTGCCGCATTCGCCTTCGCGGCAACCGTAGGTGATGCTGGCACCGACCTTTTCGCTGATCTCGATTAGGCGTGTACCGGCGGGCACGCTGATGGTGACACCGAGTTTTTCGAAAGTGACGTTGGCCTTGGGCATGCTATGACTCCTGGGAAAGTAGTTCGGACATGGAGATGACGCGGCGTTGCAGATTGCCGGTCAGATGTTGTGCAAGTTGCTTGCCGAGGTCGCGGCAACGCTGCATCTCTTCTTCGTTGGGGATCAGTTTTGCGCGCACGCCTTTGACCGGCACGCGCAGTTTCAGTCCGCGCAGGCGGTCTTCGATCATGTTGATGGCCTCGCCGCTCCAGCCGTAGGAACCGAACGATGCGCCCAGCTTGTCGCGCACCTTGATCACAGCCAGCGAAGACAGCAGATCCCACACCGGCTTCACTGCGTCGCCGTTGATGGTGGGTGAGCCGATGGCGATGCCGTCGGCTTCCTCGATCAGATCGACGAAGGGCAGACCGCCGCTGGCTTGCAGGTCGTATAGCGAAACGCGCACGCCGTCTTCCGTCTCCGCGCCTTCGGCAACGGCCTGCGCCATCTGCGCGGTGTTGCCGTAGGAGGAGATGTAGAACACCAGCAATGATTTGTCGTTCGCGCCGACCTCGTTGTGCAACAGCGGTGCGGCCAGTTGTTTGTAGCGTTGCAGATAACTGCGCGGCGCATCGCGCAGGATGGGGCCGTGCGCGGGGGCGATGGTCTTCAGTTCCAGCGGTTCAAGCAGTTCGAGTGCTTCCAGCACATGCTCGCGGAACGGCCGCATGATGTGCTGGTAGTAATACTCGAACGAGAAACGGAAATCGCCGACCTTGTCGTTGAACAGACGCGGGTCGCAGAAATGGCAGCCGAACACATCGCCGCTGAACAGGATGCCCTGTTCTTCGACCAGCGTGCATTGCGTATCCGGCCAGTGCAGGAAAGGTGTGCTGAAGAAATGCAGCGTGCGTCCGCCGAGTTCCACGCGGTCACCCGTTTCGACCACATTGAATCGTAGATCGTCGGTCTTCACCAAGGCCTTCAACATCAGCTGTGCTTTGGCCGAGATGTAGAGCTTGGCCTGTGGTGCGCGCCGCATCAGTTCCGGCAATGCGCCGCTGTGATCCGGCTCCAGATGGTTCAGCACGATGGTGCTGATCTCGTCGTAGCGCGCGACCTGTTCCAGTCGGGTGAAGAACTCATCTGCGTGCGAAGCCTTCACCGTGTCGATGATGGCCACGCCCTTGTCGCCGCGCACGCAGTAGGAATTGTAGGTAGTGCCGTTCGCCGTCTTCAGAATGATGTCGAAATCGCGCAGGCTTGGATCGAGTGCGCCGATCCAGTGCGTGCCGGGTGCGACTTCAACAGCATTCGGCGAGGTGTTCATGTCACGGCTTCCGGCGCCGGGCAAGGTTCGGAACGATGGCAGATGGGGCAGGGCTCATCTTTCGGCTGACTGTCGTTGAGGCCGATCCAGGCATCCACTGCCCTGGCTTCGAAACCTGCACGCAACTCACCTTCGATATCCATCAAGGGGCGGCGAATGAGCAGTGGTTGCTCCACCATCATCGCCAGCGCTTCTTCTTCAGTGTAAGCCGCCGGATCGATCTCGCCCGACTTCACGCTGGGTGCGGACGGGTTGAACCATTTCTCGACCGGCATCTCGCCGAAGAAAGGACGCAGCTTCTCTGTCGTCCATCTTTCGATGAGCAGATTCTTCGGCAACACGGTGTGACCCGACGCGGCCAGCCACACCTTTTGTTTGGTGTTGTTGCCGCAGCCGGGTTTCTCGTAGAAGACGATGGTGGCCATGATGCTTACGCGGCCAGTTTCTCTGGCGGGATGCCGGTCAGAGAACCGGGTGGGTTGAGCTCCACGCCGTCTTCGTTGAGGATCGCGCCTTCGATCGGGCAGATGCTCGCGCACTGCGGTTCTTCGAAATCGCCCGCGCATTCCGTGCACTTGTCAGCGTCGATGAGGAAGTGTGGCTTCGCCTCATAGATCGCCTGGCTCGGGCACAGCGGTTCGCAGGCATAGCAGTTGGTGCAGGACTCGATGATCTCAAATGCCATGATGATGTTCCTTATTCAGTAAAACCTTAATTCAGCCACAGAGACCACAGAGCACACAGAGAGTGTGGCGGAGGTTTTTCTCTGTGATCTCTGTGTCCTCTGTGGCTAATGGTTTTGGGGTTTCAAGATCAAGCCACCTTCTGTTGCTCGTCCACTTTCTCTACCAGCTTGCCCGCAACACGCATCTCTTCATACACAGCCAGCACCGCATCTTCGATGGCTTCCATCGCATGCTCGCCGTTGGGCTGGATGCCTGCTGCTTCCAGCGGGCCCCAAGGTTCGTAGCCGACCTTGCTGCACAGCACCACTTCGCAACCCGAGAGTTCGCGGATGGTCACATCCAGTGCGCTCTCGCCGTCGCCGCAGGTGTCGCCGCCTTCGCAATACGGTGTGGTCTTGCGGTGGCCGATGAAGCGCACGCCGTTGCTCGATGCTTCGTAGATCAGGAACTCGCCGGCATGACCGAAGTGTTCGTTGATGACGCCGCCGCCCTTGGTGGCGACCGCCATCAAGACCGGACGGGTGACTTCTTTCTTCAGACCTTCGATGCTGACCAGCTTGGTTTCCTTGGCCTTGTGTTTGCTTTCCAATTCTTCGTTGATGGCGGCATGTACTTCGGCGCGCATCTTCATCGCCTCGGCGTAATCGATGTCCATCTCTTCGATCTTGTCCAGCGTGAATTCCGCACCGCGATCTTCACCCAGCAGGCCCACCGCATCGGCGCGGCACTGGCGGCAGTGACGCATCATGTTCATGTCGCCTGCACACGAGTCCTGCAATTCCTGCAGCTCTTCGTTGGTCGGACCGCGCTGGCCGGTGAGGCCGTAGAACGTGCCGTGTTCCTCTTCCGAGATCAGCGGCATCACGTTGTGCAGGAACGCACCCTTGGCCTTCACGATGCGGGACACTTCTTCCAGATGCTTGTCGTTCACGCCGGGGATCATCACCGAGTTCACTTTGACCAGCACGCCCTTGGCGACCAGCATCTCCAGCCCCTTCTGTTGTTGCTCGATGAGGATGGCAGCGCCTTCGCGGCCCTTGATGCGCTTGTTGTTCCAGAAGATCCACGGATAGATCTTCGCGCCCACGTCGGGGTCCACACAGTTGATGGTGATGGTGACGTGGTCGATGTTGTACTGGCACATCTCTTCGACGTTCTCCGGCAAGGCCAGGCCGTTGGTGGAGACGCACAGTTTGATGTCCGGTGCCTGCTCGTTCAGCATGCGGAAAGTGTCGAAGGTGCGTTGCGGATTGGCCAGTGCGTCGCCGGGACCGGCGATGCCCAACACAGTCATCTGCGGGATGGTGGCCGCGACGGCCATCACCTTCTTCACCGCCTGCTTCGGATTGAGCACCTCGGAAACCACGCCGGGGCGCGATTCGTTGGAGCAATCGTATTTGCGGTTGCAGTAGTGGCACTGGATGTTGCAGGCCGGTGCGACGGCGACGTGCATGCGCGCAAAGTAATGGTGTGCTTCTTCGGAATAGCAGGGATGGTTCTTCACCTTGTCGCGGATGCTATCCGGCAGGTGGTTCATCTGGTCGTCGGTCGAGCCGCACGATCCCTCGGAACATCCGCTCTTGGGCGCTTCGCTTGCTGTGTTGTTCAATACGGGTAGTTCCACAATATGTCCTCCGGTTAGGTCCGCCTGACTATCAGCAAGCCGCGTGCCTGACCGGTCGGCACGTCTAACCCGTTGTTTCATTGGGTGCCTGACTCTGCGTTGTGGGTTTGCCTGTTGCAAATTGCACATGACATGCGCAAAAGCTTGTGGCGAAGGCGACAAAATTCCCTGACGTACGGGCATGGGGGCGGGGAGTAGGAGCGGGCATGCAGATGAATATGCCGTGCGCACAATGGCTTACAAGAATAGTGCGGTATCCGTTGCGGGCTGGCATCCAACTTGCCTATACAAAGGCATGAAACTCCATCTCGACTGGTCAGCTTACGAAACCGCCGGACAAGGCGATGCCTACGCGGGCATCCCCGCGACCGGCGGCGATTTCGCCAAGGCCGTCGCAGTGTGCATCAGCGACAAGCAATGTCAGCGCAAACCCAAAGGCGTGATGTGCCCCAGCTTCCGCGCCACCGACGATGTCGTGCATTCGCCGGGCGACAGGGTGCAGGTGCTGAAGGCGGCGCTGAACGGCGAGCTGGGCGAACACGCTTTCGCCGGATCTGAGCTCGCTGCAGCATTGGAACTCTGTGTCGGTTGCAAAGGTTGTAAGCGTGAATGCGCCAACCAGATCGACATGGCCGCCATCAAGATTGAATATCAGGCGCAGCGCAACGCACAGTTGGGGATGTCGTTACGCGAACGATTGATCGCCGATCTGCCGCAGCAACTGCATCGCTATCCTGTCATGCGCCGCATCATCCGCTGGCGCAACCGCGCACCCTGGCTGGCGAAGCTGGGAGAAAGATTCCTAGGTATCTCGGCCAAGCGCAAACTGCCGGAGCCTTCTGCGGCACCTTATGTTGCTCCCGCGTTCAGCACGGCAGCCATAAAAGATGACCGCGCCGTCATCCTGTTCGTCGACACCTTCGCCCACCACTTCGATCCCGAGATCGCCCACGCCGCCCATCAGGTGCTGACTGCTGCCGGATATCGTGTCACCACTTTGCAACCGGACTTGTTCGATGACGAACCCGAACGCGCGCTGTGTTGCGGTCGCACTTATCTGTCGCTGGGACAAGTCGAACAAGCCCGATACGAAGCGCGCCGTATGCAACTCGCTTTGCGTCCTGCACTGGCCACAGGCACACCCATCGTCGGCCTTGAACCTTCGTGCATCCTTTCCTTGCGCGACGACCATCTGAAACTCGGTCTCGGCGATGCAGCAGTCGCTTTGTCGAAACAGGTCTACCTGTTCGAAGAGTTCATCGCGCGCGAACACGACCGCAAGCGCCTCACACTCGAATTCAAGCCGTTACCGGGCAAGACGCTGGTGCACGGCCACTGTCACCAGAAAGCCGTCGGTGCGATGAAGTCGCTGCGCAAGGTGTTGCGCATGATCCCCGAGTTCGATTTCGAATTCATCGAAGCCAGTTGCTGCGGCATGGCCGGTAGCTTCGGTGTGGAAGCGGAGCACGCCGACATCTCCATGCAGATGGCCGAGCTGGATCTGTTGCCCGCGCTGCGCGCCGCACCGGACGCCGCCATCCTCGCCAATGGTTTTTCATGTCGTCACCAGATACACGAAGGCACACAACGCAACGCACGACACGTCGCCCTGCTGCTGCGCGATGCACTAAAGGAGAGCACACCATGTTAGTTGGCGCACTACTCGGGCTCATGGAACAACTCGCCCTGAACATCATCACCCTCACCGAAGAGAGTGGCGAACGCGAGTTCTTCGACAGTCGCATCACGCGCGCGCAAACGCTGATGATGCTGGGCAACCTGGCGAAGGCCGCGAACAACCTCCCGCCCGATGCGCGCGCGAAGCTGCACCAGATCGACTGGGATGCATGGCATGGATTGTGCATCGCATTAGCCAAGCCCGACGATCACCCCCTGAAGATATGGGTGGCGATTAAGGAACTGACGCCGATGACACTGCAGCACCTTTACGACTACAAACGCACGCAGCCGCAATTGTTCTCGATGGTGATGTGACAGGCGCAAGGACTTTGCAACAAGACCGCCAATGTGGCGGGAAACGAAGGGAGAAAGACATGACTGAATTCTGGACACTGATGGCAGGCATCGCGGCAGGCATAGCGATATTGATGATCGGCATCATCATCGATCGCGACCCCGATCAAAGCATGGGCGATGCCCTGCTTGAGGGCACGCGCTGGGGCGCATGGTTCATGACGGTGTTCGGCAGTCAGGCGCTGGTGATCAGCAGTCTGTGAAAGAACCGATCTGACGCAGTTCCATATTCAAACGACAGGGGAAGACATGATGAACGAATTTCTGGTGATGATGGCGATGGTGGTGGTTGGTACGGTGATCCTGATGGTGGGCATCCGTCTGAACAGGAACGAAGCGCGCAGTCTGGACGGCACAGTGACTGAAGCCGTGAGCTGGGGATCGGGTTTCTTCGTGACTTTCACCAGCCATGCGGCGCTGATCTCGTTCTTCTGATCCGGAAGAGGAGCCCGGCTAGCGGGCAGTGAGCCGGTACACCTTGTATTCGGCGCGTATGTCGGGCAGCGATGCCGATACCGGGTCGGCCTCGAATACGCTCTCGACATAAGTCAGCGCGATATCGAAATCGCCCGTGTACAAACGCGCGATCTCTTCGTCCACACCGGTCGCCTGTTTCATCGTCGCATCTTCGGCGGCATCCTCGACAGTCAGCAGGAACACCACGGCCGTGTCGGACACGAGCCGGCTCAACTGCGCGACATACAACCCGCGTATCTCCTCCGGCAAGGCGGTGAGCGCGGAACGGTCATAGACCGTATCGATCATGCCTAGTTCGCTTTGCGTCAAAGCGAAATAATCGCCGCACAGGATGCTGATCTTGCCGTCGCGCCATAGAGTTAATTCGCCGACCTGCTGTTGTGTCGGATGCAGTCCGCTCTCGCGAAAGAAATCTTCCACTGCTACCGGACTCAACTCGACGCCGATGACCTCGTGCCCCTGCTGCGCCAGCCACAGCATGTCCAGGCTCTTGCCGCACAATGGCACGAACACGCGGCTGCCCTGCGCCAATCCCAGCTCGGGCCAGAATTTCGTCAGGAGCGGATTGGCGACGGACTGGTGGAAATCGGTGCGCTGATCGCGCCAGAATGCCAGCCACAAGTGGTTGTCCTGATCGATGCGTGGCGCATCAGAAGGCTGACCACGATTTGCTGCTGGAGGCATGGTGACTTTCGGTGACATGCATCATGGAATGCATCGTTGCCCAGTCTAACTGATTAATGTTGATGCGCGCGTTCAGTGCTTGATGAATGCACAAATGCAGGCGAGGACTTCATCTGTCCAGGACCACATGAAGGAATGCCCCATCTCGAATATCTGCAACTGTGAGCCGGGTATCGTGTTGGCCAGATATTCCGCATGCGCCAGAGGCAGCAGCGCATCGTATCGGCCGTGGATGATCAACGTGGGTGCAGTGATGCGCTTGACCGATTCGCGCCGATCCGGTGATGCGGATACCGCAAGGCCATGCTGGAAGCAGGCGTAAGGATTCGCAGCACGTTGTGCGGCAAGCCGGATGGCCGCTGTGATCTGTGCTCGCGGGAAAGGCCGCTCACCGCCATAGGTGACCGCCCAGCCTTCGATCATGTTCGCTTCGATCTCTGTTGCGGTGCGCGGCGGGTTCGCGGCCGTGGCATGGATGTAGTCGAGGAACTTGCTGTCAGGTGCGGGAAGACTGAACGCATCAACGGGCAGTCCCATGGTGGCAGCCATGTAAGGGCGGTGATCCGCTGTGGTGGAGATCAACACCAGCCTGTCGACACATTCCGGATGATCGATCGCGAGCAGCTGCGCGATGTACCCGCCCATCGAGAGACCGACGATCACAGCCTTGCTGATCTGGTGGCCGCGCAGCACGGCAAGTGCATCCTGCGCCAGTGTGCCCAGATCGTAAGGCGCTTTCTGAAAATCGATCGTCGATGATCTGCCGGTGTCGCGGTGGTCGTAGCGGATCACGTAATACCCGGTGCTGGCCAAGCCACGGCAGAAATCATCCGGCCAGAAGATGCCCTGATTCATCGCGCCCATGATCAGCAACACAGCGCGGTCGGCCGGGTCACCGAAAGACTCGGACCATAGATTCAAACCATCTGCTGTTGAAATGAATCTTTCCATGCGCGAATCTTCTTGCAATCAGTTCGCCGCCAAACGCCACAAGGAAGTGATCTCCGCCGCACGTGCCGCATACAGCGGATCGGTCTTGTCGGCAGACTTTGGGTGGTGCGGGCTGATATCCAGACGTTCGATGACCTTCAATCCGGATGCATCGAACATCGCCAACAATTCTTCGCGAGTACGCAGGCCAAGATGCTCGGCGATGTCGGAGATGATCAGCCAGCCTTCGCCGCCGGGCGTGAGATGTGCCGCCAAGCCCGCAAGGAAACCGCGCAGCATGCGGCTTTCCGGATCGTAGATCGCATGTTCCACCGGCGAGCTGGGGCGCGCCGGGATCCAGGGCGGGTTGCACACGATGAGCGGTGCTTTGCCCTCGGGGAACAGGTCGGCTTCAATGACTTCGACTTTGTTGTTCAGTTCGAGGCGCGTCAGGTTGTCGCGTGCGCAGCTCAATGCGCGCGCGTCCTGGTCGGTGGCGATGATGTGCTGCACGCCGCGCTGCGCCAACAATGCCGCGATCACGCCGGTGCCGGTGCCGATGTCGAACGCCAGCTCGGTCGCAGGCAACGGCGCCTGATTCACCAGCTCCAGATATTCGCCGCGTACTGGCGAGAACACGCCGTAATGCGGATGGATGCGCGCATTCAACAGCGGGATCTCCACGCCTTTCTTGCGCCACTCGTGCGCACCGACCAGACCGAGCAACTCGCGCAGCGAAGCGACCGAAGGTTTGCTGCTGCGACCGTAAGCCTCGTTGCAGGCCTGGCGCATATCCGGCGCGCGGCGCAAAGGGATGTCGTAATCCGCATCGAGCGGAATGAGGATCATCGCCAGCGTGCGCGCGCGTTGCGACATCGCCTGCCGATGCAGGTGGAATGCTTCGCCCGGTAGTTCGGCGGCCTTGCGCGAACGTTCCGCCTTGCGCGTGTTGCGCCGCGACATCGCCTGCAACAACTGTTTCGCATTCTGGAAATCGCCGCGCCACAGCAGCGCCGTCCCCTCGCAAGCCAGACGGTATGCCTCGTCCGCCTTCATCGTGTCGTCGGCGATGCGCACGCGTTTGGGCGGCGGCATGCCGCTCTCGGAACGCCAATTGGCCTTGCACGCTTTGTTCGATTCGTTCCGGGTGATGAGGGGATGCATGGGATTCCTGTGAAATATGGCAGTGCAAGAAGGTCGCGCACCGGCATGGATGATACCCCATCACCTTAAGCTCTGTAGCGCGTCAGGGGGGCGATCCGGGGAATGGAAGGCTCAAATCAAACCCTTGAGATATGCAACGTACGCCGGGATGAGTACGAGCGCTGCCAAACCGAACACGAGCATGTTGCCGGTGGCCGGATCAAAGTCATCCAGTGCTTTTCTGAATGAGCGTTTGAGCAACAACATACCCATAGCCAGATCGAAGCTGGCCATGAAAAATGCCAGCACAAGGCCTAGTGCAAGGTGTTCGTATAAACCGGACAAGCCAATGCCGGGTACCTTCAGGTAGCAGATGCCGAAAGCCAGCGCCGTGCCCGATAGGATGCTGAGTTTGAGCGCCCGTTGCTTTCCGATACGCGGGACAAGGAACAGTGTTCTTGCGATCCCGTGCAATGTTTCCGCTCCGGCAAGGAGAGTGCATAAGGATAGGGTGCGAAGGAGGAGTTCTGTCGTCACGGTTGCGCGTTCCTTCAGTACGAGAATGGTGAGTTGATGCTCGACATATATTAGCTCAGCGCTATTCCCTGTCGCACTGTCTGCAGCTGTCGTATGGGTTCCGGTATCAGAAACGATAGAGCAACTCAACCATGTGCATATCCGCGCCGATGGTGCCGGGTGCGTAGAAACCGGCATCTGAATAGTGCATGAAGCGGTAAGCGGCTGCGAAATGCCGGTGCAGCGGGACCTCGACACCCAACGTCAAAGCGAACTGCAGGGGGCCGCCGAAATCCTGCAGCGCGAAGCGATGTCTGCTGAGCAATGCCAGCCCCAGCCCCGTATCGACCATGACACCCCCATCCTGCCTGCCGAAAACCAGCGCAGGGATGGCAACCGCGACCAGCGCGCTCTGGTTCTGGCCTTTCAGAACACCCGCGTGGGTCAGCAGTCTTGTGCGTGCCACCCAGCCAGACTGGAATCGGTGTTCCCAGGGCAGTTTGAAGTTCGCCACGACGTCGTATTCATGGAACGATTCCGGCTGCAACGCGCCGATCACATGGCTCTTCTCGCCGATCTGCAAGCGTGCCCCTACGCTCTGTAATTCAAGATCCACAGCATGGCTGTGCCGAGGTACAGCCAGGAAAAGCATCACCAGCGCCCCCGCGAAACAGGCCGCGATGGTGGTCCTTGTGTTTGTGTGGCCGAAGTCCATCAGCGTTTTATTGCTGGGCTGTTCCTACACACTCAACACATGCGCCACGCGCAGCAGTTCCATGTCGAACCTGGTGCGCTGTTCCCATGCGTCGCTGAGCGGGCGCAGTTGCAGTTGCTGGCCGGAGACGCCGACCATCTTGCCTGCTTCGCCTGCGATCAGTGCTTCGACGGCGTGCACGCCCATGCGGCTGGCGAGTACGCGGTCCATGGCGGTGGGGCTGCCGCCGCGTTGCAGGTGGCCGATGACGGTGACGCGGTTGTCCTTGTATTCGGATTGGTCGCTCACGCGCTTGGCGAGCACCATGGCGCCGCCATATTCGCAACCTTCGGCAACGATGATGATGGAGGATTTCTTGCCGCGTTTCTGGCCGGTGCGCAGACGCTCGATGAGCATCTCTACGCTGGTTTCGACTTCCGGCAGGAGGATGTCTTCCGCGCCGCCCGCGATGCCGCTGATCATGGCGACGTAGCCACTGCGGCGGCCCATGACTTCGATGAAGAAGATTCGGTCGTGCGAGTTGGCGGTGTCGCGGATGCGGTCGATAGCTTCCATTGCGGTGTTGATGGCGGTGTCGAAACCGATGGTGTAGTCGGTGCCGCCGATGTCGTTGTCTATGGTGCCGGGCAAGCCGATACAGCGGATGCCGAATTCCGCATGCAGCTTTGCCGCGCCCTGATAGGAGCCGTCGCCGCCGATGACGACCAAGCCTTCGATTCCGTGTTTCTCCAGATTCGCCGCAGCAAGCGCGCGGCCTTCGGGTTCCATGAATTCCTTGCAGCGCGCGGTGTGCAGGATGGTGCCGCCGCGATTGATGATGCCGCTCACATCGCGCGGGCCGAGCGGGTGGATGTCGCCCTCGATCAATCCTTTGTAGCCGCGCTCGATGCCGAACACTTCGAGCCCGTTGAAGGTAGCCGCGCGCACCACGGCACGTATCGCCGCGTTCATGCCGGGTGAATCGCCGCCGCTGGTGAGTAATCCGATGCGTTTCATTTGCTTTACCTGAATTGGGATGCCTTGATTCTAATGGATGTCGGGTCGTCGGCAGGGCGCGTCATGGGGTGTCGCGCGAATGTCATGTGCGTATCACGCAGCTGCAACAACTCGGCGCTAGTTTACAGGGGCCGGCGGTGGTGGACATGCCGCGCGCAACGAACGACGGAGGGTATGAGATGGATGAACTATTTTCAATGATGACTTTGGCGTTGGCCGGTGCAGTGGTCATGATGGTCGGCATCCTGCTGAGCAAGGATGCAAGGCAGAGCATGGCGCACGCGCTGACAGCTAGCATAAGCTGGGGCGCGGGATATTTCCTGTTGCTGGGCGGCCAGGTGCTGGCGATCGCTAACTTCTGAGGCAGCGACTCAAGCCTGCCACACCCCGAATCCCGCACTGCGCAGGTCGATGCCGACCTCGACTTCCTTGTCGCAGGCATCGTTGTAGTTCATCGGGTTGAAGGCTTCGTACAGATCGGGTAGCAGGCGCAGGCCGTATTGCTTCACATAGCGGTTGGACTGGATGCCGGCCTTGTGTTTGTCGAAGCGGATGTCGGGGTCGAGGCCGGTCATGCCCACATAGACGCAGGGCTTGCCTGTCACATAGTCAGGATTGCATTTCTTGAATTTGCTCTCGTACAGCACGTCCTTCGACAGTTCGATCACATAGACGTGGTAATGCTTGCGGCGGGATGACATGCCGCGACTTTAGCGGAGTCGCGCCAGGATCGCCAGGCAATAAAAACGCCCCGGCACTTGCGCGCCGGGGCGTTCGGGTTCGTGGCGTCAGAGGGAGGCGCTGATGGATGTGAATGTCGGCAGCGCGACGATGAAAGAGACAACGCTGGCGATGACCCAACGAACGAACCTTGCCACACCTTCATATGCTTTTTTCATTTGATACCTCTTTAGTTAACGCAATGGTGTCCGCACGATGCGGACGTGCTTCAGAGTGCAATACTTGAGGAAAGTTCCCGGATATTTCCCCAGGCACGTCAGGGCTGTTCTTTACGCCGACTTGCGCCGGGGCCAGGAATGCGCCAGATTCCGCTAATCGGATGACAGGAGCGGGTGATGGCGGGTTGCGGATGTGAGATGGAAGCAAGGAACGAGCAGGAGCGGCGCACGCTGCGCATCGTGCTGGGCATTAATGCCGTCATGTTTATGTTCGAGATCGTGCTGGGCTGGCTGGCGCAGTCCACCGGGCTCATCGCCGATTCGCTCGATATGCTGGCAGATGCGCTGGTGTATGCCATCAGCCTGTATGCGGTGGGCCGTGCGGATGAACTGAAGGATCGCGCGGCGCGACTGAGCGGCATGCTGCAGATCGGGCTGGCCGTGCTGGTGCTGGTCGATGTGCTGCGGCGATTTTTGTACGGCAGCGAACCGGTGAGCCTGCTGATGATGGGCGTGGGCACCGTCGCGCTGGTGGCGAACAGCATCTGTCTCGCGCTCATCGCCCGCCACCGCGACGGTGGGGTGCATATGCGCGCTTCGCTGATCTTCTCCGCCAACGATGTGATCGCCAACCTCGGCGTGATCGTCTCGGGCGGCCTGGTGTGGTTGTTGGGCAGCCGCTACCCGGACCTGTTCATCGGCTTCGTCATCGCGGGACTGGTGTTGTACGGCGGCATCCGCATCCTGCGCGAGGTCGCCGCGCATCGTATGGCACCTGCGCGCTGCTCGAAATAGCAGGCAGATTCAGGAGGGTGCACCGCGCCGGTGGCGCACCTTCTTCATCAGCTTGTCCGCCACATGGGCGGCGAATGCTTCCACATTGTTGTAGCCTTGCTGCAGGGCGAATTCTGCCAGCGCGTCGATCAACGCGCGTGTCTGTTCGATCTCGGCGAAGCTGCGATCACAGGTGATGCAGCGTTCGCCGTCGTCGCGGCAAGCTGTCTTGCCTTTGCACGGTGTGAAGACGCTCACGCCGCGTTGCCTCCCGCATCGAACACCAGCAGCGTGGTCTCGCCATCGATGTCGGTGATCTCGACGCCGCTCAGTTTGCCGTTGTCGTGGTAGCTGTAGCGGTGTGACATCTCGATCTCGCTGTAGGCGTATTTATCGAAGCCGAGCAGGCGGTCGCCGTCGAAGAAGCCGCAGAAGAAGGTGTTGCGGTTCTGTATCTCATGCGGCTCCAGCTCGTTGACCAGTTTGAACGGCATCTTGATGCCGGTGTAGGTGACGAAGTAACGTTTCGTTCCTTGCGGTTCGGTATCGGTGCCGTTCATGCTCAGGCCCGCAGCAGCGCCTTGGCCATGCGCTCGGACAATTGGTCGGCGGTGAATTGCGGTTCGTTGGGCGGATACAGTTCGTCTTCGATGAAGTCGAAACCGTTCGCTTGTGCCAGTGCGATCACTTCGCGCACTTTCATGCAGGCTGCCAGTTGTTCTTTGAGGGCTGCGTCGCTGCGTGCCTTGTCGGAAAAATCCTTGATGTTCTTGATTGCCATGTTTGTCTCTTTTTTTGGAGTAAACGAAACGACGGGCTGCACTGCCCCCCGTATTTGTCAGCCAAAACCTGTCGGTTCCGGCCTTATGCGGGATAGCAGCAATAAGCGTGCCGCTACTATTTGAGGTGACAAAGGCGTTCGAATTCGGCCAGCGGCACCGGCTTGCCGAACAGATAACCCTGGTAGCGGTTGCAGCCGTACTGGCGCAGGAAGGCGAGCTGGTCGTCCGTCTCCACGCCTTCGGCGATGATGTCCAGACCGAAGTTGTTGGCGATGCTGATGATGGTGCGCACCATCACGCTGTTGCTCTTGTCGGTCGCGATGTCGCGCACGAACGACTGGTCGATCTTCAGTTGTTCCAGCGGCAGGCGTTTGAGATACGACAAGGATGAATAGCCGGTGCCGAAATCGTCCATGGCGAAGCGGATGCCGATGGCGCGTAGTTCCTGCATCTTGGCGATGGCATCCTCCACATCGTCGAGGATGAAACTCTCGGTCAGTTCCAGCTTCAGTCGGGAAGGGCGGATGCCGTAGGATTCCAGCGTGTCTTTCACTTTTTCTACGAACCAAGTCTGGCTCAACTGGCGCGGGCTGACGTTGATCGACAACACGAGGTGGCGCATCGCGGCATCCATCTCCCAGCGTCTGAGCATCATGCAAGCCTGTTCGATCACCCAGTCGCCGATGGGCAGGATCATGCCCATCTCTTCCGCCAGCGGGATGAATTCGGCGGGCGATACCATGCCGCGCTGCGGATGGTTCCAGCGGATCAGCGCTTCGGCGCCGATGATGCGCGCGCTGTCGTCCACCTGCATCTGGTAGTGCAGTTCTAACTGTTCGCGGCGCACCGAGGCACGCAAGTCTTTTTCCAGTTCCGCGCGCAACTCCATCTCGGTCTGCATCGCGGGATCGAAGAAACACACGCGGTTGCGGCCGCTGGACTTGGCCTGATACATGGCAAGGTCGGCCTGCTTCAACACTTCGTCGATGCTGTTCTGGTGGCCGCGGAACAGGCTCACCCCCATGCTGGGTGAACTGTTGTGTTCGACGGTCTGCAACTGGTAGGGCTGGCTCAGCTCGTTGCGTATCTTCTCGGCGATGGTCTCCGCCTGATTGGCGGCTTCCTTTTCGATGCCGCTCAGTGATTCGAGCGCCACCACGAATTCGTCGCCGCCCAGCCGCGCCACGGTGTCGCCCTCGCGCACATTGCGCGTGAGACGCGCGGCCACCTCGCGCAACAGTTCGTCGCCCACATCGTGCCCCTGTGTGTCGTTCAGCGTCTTGAAATTGTCCAGATCGATGAACATCACCGCGCCGTGTTTGCCGCTGCGCGCGCTGATCGACATGCTTTGCAGCAGGCGTTCCTGCAGCAAGCGCCGGTTGGGCAGCTGCGTCAGCGCGTCGTAGAAGGCGAGGCGATGGATCTCCTCTTCCGATTTTTTGCGCAGCGTGATGTCCTGCACCATGCACAGCACCACACGCTCTTCGCCCATCTGCGCCAGCGAGAGGTCTGCGGTGAATGCGCGCGCTTGTCCGGAGATGATCAGGCCGAAGCCCAGATCGTGCTGGTGCTCCTGCAACTTGATCACCTTTGCAGCCGCCTCATCCAGTTCCGGCACGCCAAGGAAGCTGCCGGGAGAGCGGTCGCGCCACACGTCGTCACCGGATAATTCGAACATCTTCAGCACTGCATTGTTCAGCAGGCGGATGCGCCCGGCGGTATCCAGCACGATGAAACCGATCGGCATGCTGCTCACGATCTGTTCGGTATAGCTGCGCGCCAGCATCAGCGCCTTGTGTTCGGCGTGGAAGTAGGTGTCCAGCGCCAGCCCCATGTCGAAGAACACCACCTTGAGCAACGCGCTGCAGGCCTGGTGGCCGCGCTGCGGGTCATCGCGATAATGTGCCAGCAGGCGCGGTGTCGCCTCGCCCAGATATTTGCAGTAGGCGCTCATGTACCACTTGGGCGTCAAGCCCACACGCTGATGTACCACTCCCACATGCAGGCGGTTCTCGACATAGCCGGCGTCGTAGCTGCCTTGCGTCAGTTGATCGAAGTAATCCATCTGCGCCCGTTTGAGTCTTTCCAATCTGGACTCGTCACCTAGCAGCGGGCGTATCTCGGGGAACTGCAACAGATGCTGGTAGAACACCTCGATCAGTTCATCGCGATGCGTCGCCAGCACGGCATGTACTTCGCGCAGCGATGCCGCATCGTCCGTGTCCAGCGACAGGAAGGCCTGCCGTTGCGCGATCTCGGCATCGTCGATACCGATCTCCTGCATCAGAGATGAGATTGCTTGCATGCTCAGATCTGCTTCACCTTGATGTTCAGCGTCTGGATGCGGTAGGCGATCTGGCGCGGCGTCATGTCGAGCAGGCGCGCGGCCTTGGCCTGCACCCAGCCGGCCTGTTCCAGCGCGGCGATGACGCGTTCGCGCTCATCCAGATGCGGGTCGTCCAGATCGACGTTCTGCACCGGGCCGCGCGAGGCACTGATCTTCTCGTCGATGCCGGTGAGCAGGATTGCGTCGCGGTCTATGGTGTCGCCCTCGGTCATCACCGAGGCGCGTTCCAGACAGTTCTCCAGCTCGCGCACATTGCCCGGCCAGTCGTGATGCATCAGCACGCGCAGCGCGGCTTCGGTCAGCCCCAGCGTGCGGCCTTGCTGCTGGCTGACTTTGTCCACCAGGAAGCGCGCGATGTCGGGGATATCCTCCATGCGCTCACGCAGCGGCGGCAGTGTCAGCGGCATCACGTTCAGGCGGTAATACAAGTCCTCGCGGAAGCGCCCCCTCTCCACTTCTGCCTCCAGATCGCGGTGCGTGGCGGCCACCACGCGCACATCGACCTTGATGGTCTTGGTGCCGCCCACGCGTTCCAGTTCGCCTTCCTGCAGCACGCGCAGCAGCTTGGCCTGGAACGATGCGGAGATCTCGCCGATCTCGTCGAGGAACACGGTGCCGCCCTCGGCCTGTTCGAAGCGCCCCTTGCGTTGCGCCACCGCGCCGGTGAACGCGCCTTTCTCATGGCCGAACAATTCCGACTCAAGCAAGGTCTCGGGCAGCGCCGCGCAATTCAGTTTTACAAAGCTGCCGCGCGCGCGCGGCGAGTTGTAATGGATGGCGTTGGCGATCAACTCTTTACCGGTGCCGGTCTCGCCGCGGATCAGCACGGTGGTGTTCCACTTCGCCACTAGCCGCACCTGTTCGAAGATGCGGCGCATCGCCTGTGTGTGACCGATGATGTTGTCGAAACCGTATTGCGCGCGCACGGTGCGGCGCAGGCCGTCGCGTTCCTCGGCGATCTCCTGTTTCTCCTGCGCCACTTCCTGCGACAGGCGCACGCTCTGGCCGATCAGGTTGGCCACCATCTCCAGGAAATGGCGATACTCGTCCAGTTGGTAGGCCATGCCTATGGCCGGTTGTGCTGCCAGTACACCGACCACCTTCTTGCCGATGCGGATCGGCACGCCGACGAACGCGCCCTGCGGGTTGTAGATGCCCATGCGCGACAGGAAGCGCGGCTCGTCCATGATGCAGTCGACCATGATGCTGTTGCCGGTCTTGAGGATGGTGCCCACCACACCTTCACCGGGCAGATAGCTGACCTCTTCGGTGACCGTGTCGGACACGCCGTACACCAGCGACACCTGCAACTCGCCGGTGGCGGCGTCGATCAGGCTGACCATGCCACGGTCCAGCGCCACACCTTCGTGCAGTGCGTTCAGCACGCCGTCCAGCGTCTGTTTGAAGTTGAGCGAATGCGACAGTACGCGGCTCACCTGATAAAGCGTCTCCAGTTCGGCGCGCAGCAGATCGAGTTCCGAGCGTGGATCAATCATGGCTACCCCCCTTCGTCAGTGGCAATTGCACGCGCATGCGGCAACCACTGTGATAGTCGGGATCGATGTCCAGCGTGCCGCCGTGGCGGCTCACTACTTCTTGTGCCATGGCTAATCCGAGTCCGAGGTGCTGTTTGCCCGCACCTTTGGTGGTGAAGAAAGGTTGGAAGACGGTGTAACGCAGATCGTCCGCGACGCCTGGACCGGTGTCTTCCACAGTCACCTCCAGATGGTCGCTGTGTACTTCGCAGCCGATGCGCAATTCGCGCGAACCGCCGCGCCGTTCGTTCATCGCCTCGATGGCGTTCGCCACCAGATGTTTGAACAGATTGGTCAGTTGCGCGGGATGCGCCGCCAGCGTGGCCGACTGCGCGGCAGGCGACCATTCCACCACGATGCCGGCCGCGAGCAGCTTGGCGGTGGCGAGCTTGAGTACATCCACCAGCACGTCGTTGATGTCGATCAGTTGCAGTGTCTCGTCGTCCTGTTCGGGTATGCAGGCGCGCAGGGTCTCCAGTGCTTCGCGGCTCTTGCTGATGGCTTCGTCCAGCGCGCTGGAAGAGATGTCGCCCGAACCGGCGGGCGCGCCCTGGCTGGACAATCTGCGCTCCAGCATGGAGGTGGCGGCACTCAGCATATTGAGCGGGCCTTCCAGCTGGAACACTGCACCGGCCAGCGTCTCGCGCAATCCCTGTATGCGTTCCTGTTCCGCCAGCAGCGCGCGCAGACTGTTGATGCGCAGGTCTTCCTGCTGGCGTTTCAGTTCGCTGATGTCCTGGATGGTGAGCAGCAGGTAATGGCGACGGGTAGGCTCATAGAAAGCGTCGGCGCCGACATCCTGTTCCTCGAACCATGACACTGCGCAGGAGAACCAGCGTGTCGCCTTCTTCTGCGTCTCGATCTGCACTTCGCGTGCGGCGATGTTGCGGTGCTTCTGGTAGGCGGTCGTGAACGCATCGCCCATCTGCGCGCGCAGTGCGGCGATCAGGCGCGCAGCCGGTTCCTTGCCCAAGTCGCCGATCAGCTTCTTGTATTCCTGGTTGTCGAGCAGCACATGTTCCTGCTCGTCCAGCAGCACGATGGCGACCTGCGCCGCATCCACCACCGACTCGATCAATGTCTTCTGGTTCTGCACCTGGCGTTCCAGCCGGTGCACCTCTGTCACATCGCGCTGCATGCCGAGGAAATGCGTGGTCTCGCCCTGATCGTTCACCACCGGCGTGATGGTCACGTCGGCCAGATAGCGGCTGCCATCCTTGCGTTTATTCACCAGCAATCCGTTCCACGGACGCTGGCGTTGTATCTGCGCCCACAGCGTCTCGTACACCAGCTTGGGCGTGACGCGGTAAGACAGGATGGATTCGTTGTGGCCGACGATCTCGTCCTGCCCGTAGCCGGTGATGCGCGAGAACGCATTGTTGGCATACAGGATGTTGGCGCGCGCGTCGGTGATCGAGATCGCCAGTGCAGCCTGTGCGACGGCCTGTCTGAACAGGTGGGTCGGCAGATTCTCCGGAGGCTGTATCGGGTCGGACATGTGGACTCCAAATTGAATGACATCACACATTCAGCAATAAGCATGCCCGACTATTTTTGTTTTGCGCTCAACGCCGCAGTCATTGGGCGGATTGTTGTGTTTGCTACATCGGTGCATCGCCGAACCCGACAACGACAAGGGTTTTTTGCACCGCGCTGGTGCGGATATCTCCCAAATGCCTGATTCCGTGCACACCCTTTCGGTGCGCACCAGTTGGCACGACGCTTGCAGAGGAGAGCGCAGGAGAACGAACGCGATGTCTGAAATATTTCTACTGTTATTAGGCACGGCACTGGTGAATAACGTGGTGCTGGTGAAGTTCCTGGGACTGTGCCCGTTCATGGGCGTGTCCCGGAAGATGGATGGTGCGCTCGGCATGGGTATGGCGACCACCTTCGTACTCACCTTCGCCACTGCCGCGAGCTGGATGCTGGAGCATTGGCTACTGCAGCCGCTGGGTATCCAGTATCTGCGCATCCTCGCGTTCATCCTCACCATCGCGGCGACCGTGCAGTTCACCGAGATGGCGATCCGCAAATTCAGTCCCGGCCTGTATCAGGTGCTGGGCATCTATCTGCCGCTGATCACCACCAACTGCGCGGTGCTCGGTGTGGCGCTACTCAACGTGCAGGAGAAGAACGGTTTTCTGCACAGTCTTCTATATGGCTTCGGTTCCGCGCTCGGCTTCACGCTGGTGATGCTGTTGTTCACTGGCCTGCGTGTGCGCCTGTCACTGGCGCAAGTACCCGCTGCCTTCGCCGGTGCGCCCATCGGTTTTGTGGTCGCCGGATTGTTGTCGCTGGCGTTCATGGGTTTTGCGGGTTTGGCTGGGCATTGAAAGATGAAAAACATTATTAGCCACAGAGAACACAGAGGACACAGAGATAGTGGCGCGTTGCCTGTTTCTGTTGGTTCTTTGAATTTGGTGATGAGTGGCTACGGAGTGCGCAGAGAAAAATCGCCACAGGAATTCTCTGTGATCTCTGTGTGCTCTGTGGCTAACAGGTTTTGAAAGGTATTTGAGATGCTAGTCGCCGCCATCGTCAGCCTCACCATCCTCGGCACCGTGCTCGGCTTGCTGCTCGGTCTGGCCGCGCGCTATCTGCGCGTGGAAGGCAATCCCATCATCGCGGAGATCGAGCAGATGTTGCCCGGCTCGCAATGCGGCCAGTGCGGCTATCCCGGTTGCACGGGTGCGGCGCAGGCACTGGCAGACGGCAGTGCGCCGGTCACTTTGTGTCCGCCGGGCGGCGTGGCGCTGGTGCAGGCGCTGGCGGACAAGCTGGGCGTGGAAGCCGATCTTTCCGGTGTGGAAGACAAAGGCCCGCAGGTGGCCGAAGTGAAGGAAGAGATCTGTATCGGCTGTACGCGCTGTTTCAAGGTGTGCCCCACCGACGCCATCATGGGGGCTGCACAGCAGATCCACGTGGTGTTCCGCGAAGCGTGCACCGCGTGCAGCAAATGCGTGGACGTGTGCCCGACCGAAGCGTTGTCGCTGCAAGCCGTGCCGGTCACGTTGCAGTCGTGGTACTGGCACAAGCCGAAGCTGGAGGTGGCAGCATGAGCAGAGAGCAGGGGCCCCACGTGTGGGGATGTGAACGTCCGCGAATGCTGCCCTCCATCCGGCTCGGGAAGTGTTGCGCGATGCTGCGACTAAATGAGGATGAGGCATGAAGCTGTTCGATAAGCTCTTCTCCGGCATGCGCGGCGGCGTGCACCCTGAGGGTCGCAAAGACCTGTCGGCGGCGCGCGGCATCCGTGTATTGCCGTTGCCGCAGAAACTGTTCGTACCCTTGCAGCAACACATCGGCGCACCGGCCATGCCGGTGGTCAATGTGGGTGAACGCGTGCTGAAGGGGCAGCTCATCGCCGCCGCGCAGGGCAACGTCTCCGCCCCGGTGCATGCGCCGACCTCCGGCATCATCGTTGCGCTGGGCGACCATGTCGCACCGCATCCTTCCGGCTTGCCGGTGCCGACCTTTACCCTGGCCTGCGACGGGCTGGATGAGTGGGTTGCACTGCAAGCATGCGACGATCCTTTTGCATTGGAGGCTGATGACATCTCCGTACGTGTTGCTGCGGCAGGCATCGTCGGTCTCGGTGGCGCGACCTTCCCTTCCGCGCTGAAACTCAATCTCAGTCGTGGTGTGCAGACGCTGATCATCAATGGTGGTGAGTGCGAGCCCTATCTCACTTGTGACGATCGCATCATGCGCGAACGCGCCACGGCCATCGTCGAAGGCATCAGCCTGATCGCGCTGGCGGTTGCCGCCAAAGAAGTGATCGTCGGCATCGAAGACAACAAGCCGGAAGCCATCGATGCGATGCGCAGCGCGGCGCGCGCTTCTTCGATGAAAGTTGTCGCCATGCCCAGCATGTATCCCATGGGTTCTGAGAAACAGATCATCCAGGTGCTCACCGGGCAGGAGATCCCCGCCGGAGGTCGACCGGCAGACATCGGCGTGCTGGTGCACAACGTCGCCACCGCATTCGCCGTGCATCAGGCGATCCGTTTCGGCAGGCCGCTCATCTCGCGCATCGTCACCGTCAGTGGCGGCGCGATCAAGTCACAGTGCAACGTGGAGGCGCTGGTCGGCACACCGGTGCAGGAACTGATCGATTTCGCGGGAGGTTACTCGCAAGCTGCGGTGCGCATGGTGCTAGGCGGTCCGATGATGGGCCAGCACATCAGCAATACCGCCATCCCGGTGGTGAAAGGCAGCAGCGGCATCCTCGCGCTGACATCTGACGAGATCGGGCACGACGAAGCTTCGCCGTGCATCCGTTGTTCCACCTGTGTGCGCGCCTGTCCGGTCGGCCTGTTGCCGCTGGAGATGGCAGCGCACATCCGCGGCTCAGACTTGAGCGGCGCGGTCGATCTGGGCCTCAAGGATTGCATTGCCTGCGGCTCCTGTTCCTATGTCTGTCCGGCACATATCCCGCTGGTGCATTACTTCAACTACGCCAAGGGTGACCTCGCCGCGCAGGAGCGCAGCAAGCTGAAACAGGAAGCCACCAAGAAACTGGCCGATGCGCGCAGCGAGCGCATCGCGCGCGTCGAACGCGAACGCGCCGAGATGATGGCCAAACGCAAAGCGGCACGCGAAGCGAAGGAACGCGCCGCCAAAGAAGCGGCAGCGAAAGCGGCCGAGGAGACTGCATGAACCCCATCGCCCATTCCCCCCATGCGCATGCACCGAGTTCCATCGGCAAAGTGATGCTCACCGTGATGCTGGCGCTCAGTCCGGCCACGCTGTTCGGTTTCTGGCTGTACGGTTGGCCGGCCATCAATCTGTGGGCGGTGGCGATCATCGCTGCCATCCTCGGCGAAGCTTTCGTCATCCGCATCCAGCAGCGTGCCGTGCGTCCGGTCATCATGGACGGCTCCGGCATCCTCACCGCCTGGTTGCTGGCCCTGTCGTTGCCGCCGTATGCGCCGTGGTGGATCGCGGTGCTGGGCAGTCTGTTCGCGGTCATCGTCGGCAAGCAGATATTCGGCGGGCTGGGTCAGAACGTGTTCAACCCGGCGATGGCCGCGCGCGTCATGCTGCTGATCTCGTTCCCGCTGGAGATGACCACTTGGGGCGCGCCGTCGCCGCTCAGCTCGCCGAACGGACTGAATCTGCTCGAAGGCTTGCGCGTCACCTTCTTGTCGCAACCCATAGACGGCATGTCCAGCGCTTCGCTGCTCGGTCATGTGAAGACGGAATTCACACGCGGCATCGGACTGGATCAGGCGCTGGCAGGTCATTATGTGCCGCTGGATGCACTGGCAGGTCTGCGCACCGGCAGTCTGGGTGAGACCGCTGCCTTGTTTTTGCTGCTCGGCGGTCTGGTGCTCATTGCGCGCCGCATCATCACTTGGCATGCGCCGGTCGCTATGTTGCTCGGCGTGGCCGTGCCCGCGCTGATCTTCAGTCTCATCGACGGCAACCACTACGCCGATCCGCTGGTGCACCTGCTGTCCGGCGGCGTGATGCTGGCCGCGTTCTTCATCGTCACCGATCCGGTCACCTCGCCCAACACGGCATTGGGGCAATTCATCTTCGGCCTTGGCTGCGGTCTGCTCACCTGGGTCATCCGTACCTGGGGCGGTTATCCGGAAGGTGTGGCCTTCGCCGTGCTGCTGATGAATGCCGCCACGCCGCTGATCGATCAGTACGTGAAGCCGCGCATCTATGGTCGCGACCGCAAGGGCGCGGCATTACATGCGAAGAAGGGGACGTGATGAAACTCGCAGAAC
>Ga0180732_1000201_pt1 | contig 57633 bp, 57 predicted proteins | sample KR11_01MetaG_FD_148674 | JGI IMG/M metagenome (GOLD analysis project Ga0180732, IMG submission 148674) | Groundwater microbial communities from the Olkiluoto Island deep subsurface site, Finland - KR11_0.1 MetaG | ecosystem: Environmental > Aquatic > Deep subsurface > Groundwater | place... | reverse complement strand
ATGACATATGAAATTATCCCGATTTATCTTTAGAAACTGATTTCTAATATTTTTTGTCAAAGAACGTTTAAATTTTGTACTGCAAATAATATTACGACACAGTCTGGAAGGCCGGAAACCAGTAATTACATTGGGTTCTGGATACCGGATCAAGTCCGGCATGACGGTTTGGGTGTTTCACAAACTATAAAATGGTATATTAATTCCAAATGCGGTTACCCTGTGCGTTTTCGAGCCGGGAATTCATTAGAACTATATGCGGATGTCGAGGGGCAGTGGAACGGTAAACCGGTGCTGCTCTTACATGGCGGTGGTCAAACCAAACATTCCTGGGGCCACACAATGAGCGCACTCGGTGAAGCCGAGAGGGGTATTGGGTACGCCCTTTAGTTTTATAGTTAATATCTGAAATGAAAATAGAAACTTAGGCTTACAAACAACTGCTCTTCTTCCTGATAACATCGGAAGTTGCCGCCAGATGCGCTTTCGCTTCAGGCAGATCTCCCCGGATAAGAACGTGAACTTTCGCTACACAACCGCAGTATTTACCCTATTCCCTGAATCCTGGGCTTCGTTATGTTGTGCTAACTCACCCGGAGGCTGCATTATATACTGTTTCTGTTTCCCGGATCAAGTCCGGGACAGGCTTGGCTCATAGCCTTGCACTTAGGGTTGGCCGCTCCTTTCAGTTGCTTTCGCCTTCGGCTTCGCTCCGCCTTCAGACAAAACCTCACGATTCTGCCCTTGCCATCGGATAGTGTTTATGCTAATGAAATTAACCATTAACAGGATTAAAGATTCCCGCTATAAGTAGTGGGAATCTTCGACCGTAAGGTTTTTGATTGATTTTATATTCGCTCTCTAACTGTGTACCACTCGCTATTGCGGTTCACAAACAGGGGGCTTGCACCCCATAAATTCACGCCCATGCCGGGCGTACACCATTTTCTTCAGTGGACTCGGCACCTTCACCACTGAGAAATGAGTTATCTACAGAGTGGGATCAATTGCTGATATTTTAAAAGAAAGAAGCAGCAGTATACAAACTGTCTTCGGAGTAAAAATGACGGTAAAAACGGGTTTCCACTATGATTGCTCTCGGCTTTAGAAAACTATAGACTCACCAGCACAGGAGGAAAGATGAGAATAATTCGTGGAGTGAAATTGTTGTTCCTGATCATCGTTGTATTCTTTTTATGCGCAGATTTAGACACATTCGCACAAGACAAATCGCCCAGGCAGGAAGCAATTGAAAAAGTTTTTCGAGAAACTTTCCCCAACAAAAGTTTTCTCACAACCTGTCACCAGCCATTTAATAATGGTACGGGGATGGACGTTACGATCCAGGGTTCCCGCGCAAGCGTGTACTGCATGTCCAGGTATCAAGGTGCGAACGTTAAGATCGACATTTCAGTTGCCTCTCACTATAACAACCGTTCATCCGATTTTGGAACTACGTCTGTCGGGGATAAGAAAATCGGCTATATCGTTATCAATCTTCTTGGACGCAAAGCTGCATTGCGAGAATATAACAATGGATCGTATAAAAACCGTGACGTGGAAATTTATGGAGATAGTTTTCGTTTCAGTGTTAGTACGGCGGGGGAAGAGATCATGAGCAGGAAAGAATTTTTTTCTGTCATTTCCGAGATTGATATAGATACTTTTACGGAAACAACAAGAGCTTTGTTGGGCATAAAGTAAACAATAAGATAAGCAACCGGCGGATTGCGCTTCTGCGCCTTCGCCCCATGGGATAGAACAAACCAACTCAAACAAAGGAACTCTAATCATGGACATTGGAAATGCAAAGATTGTCGTTGGCACCTCGTTGAAGTTATTTCAAGACATCATAAGGGGAATATATGAGCACAATGCTAATTTAAGGCATGTGAGTTTAAACGAAGAGATCAGTTTCTTCGAGGAACTAAAAGCGAAGATTCGCATCGATTTTGACATTACGCCACCCGAGTTGGAATTTGAATCTCGCGGATCGACACAAGAACCTGTCATCTTAATGAATTTTGGCGGGATAGCCAAACCTAAAATCAGCTTTGCCGGTCAGACCAGTGATGTGCTGTTTGAAATCGAATTTTGGGCAAGCGCTATTTTTCAGGTGTCCCTTCGCCAGCCCGGTTCGGGTAAGGCACCGGTGCTCGGATTAACTTTTCTGGGGGTAAAAAATGTTTCGGAACCATTCAACGATGAAATGATCAACCGGCTTATTGCCGAGACCGCCTATGTCAAACTAATAGAAGATTTTAAACTCGACATTCTGGAGCCGTTTATTAGCGGTATCGAAGACGTCTATTACGCCGATCCACTGGACGTGAATTCAACGCCCCTTCCATCTCACGATTCCTATCCGGTCGCAATTCGCCATATGATAGGAAAAATCGGGATAGATGCCATCGGCATATTCTTCGGCCTGCCGGGCGACACGCTGAATGTCGGTCTGACTCCCGAATTTGTCCCGTCAGGATGCGAAGTGTTAGTTCATGTCAACGAGGGCACACTTCAGTCTATGGTCACCAAATTCAAAGGCGACCTTCAAAAGTGGCTTATGAGTTTCCGTTCATCGCTCAAAATTTCAAGTCTGGATCTGACCGTTGAAGACAATGCCGTCTCTGTTTACGGGAAAATTGAAGATACAAAATTGGATGCCTCCGGCACAGTGACAGGGCAGTTCAACTTCCATCACCGTCCCGGTCTCAATAAAATCGTTCTTGACGGTTCCGATATCGATATAGACATTGACCTGCCCTGGTGGGCTGACTTGTTGCTGGTAATTCTTTTCCCAATAGGAATCGTCGTTTACGGTGCATTAGACTACGCAGAGGACAAAGTGCCGGAGATCGGGCAGAAGATGATTGGAAAAATGTTCAATGGTATGATGGATCGTCTGGCGGAATCGATCACTACCGAGGGACTATCCATTGGTGGCATACCGATTGAAGTCTATACGGACACGATCGAGCTCGATGACAATTCCCTCTCCATCAAAATCCAGGTCCTGATTCAGCCGATCAGTGAAACCATAGCCAGAGCGGATTACGGGAAAATACTGGGCAAGTTCATGTACTTCACGCTGACAAGCGGACGCCAGTTCAGAACCGAGGACCTTATTCGCTATATGAAATTGGGGCTGATCAAGGTGCCGGGCTACCACGTCTATGGCGGGAAATACATCCGATCCAACCCCGACAATACCACAGGAAACAACCTGTTAGAGCGGTGGGGGCGTTAGAGCACCGCCACAGCAAATTTTATACATATTGAGATGCCGTTTTCAGTCTTGCCCCCACAGACTGAAAACGGCATTATTTTGCAATAGAGCAGTACTTATACCCCAGAAAATCATCGGTTCCATGCTGTGTCAAAATTGAACTCCCTTAATCTTATTATAAAAGTCTCTATTGATTTCTTTGAAAAATTTGATATTTCACAATAAGTTAAAAACTTTATTTGTCTTTTCTTCGAGCATAGGGAAACCTCCTTGATATAAATAAACTTTTGCGTTTATGGGTTTTCAAATGCTTTTATAATAAAATAAGGGTAATAGCAATGAAAGCAAAATGGTTTTTCTATCTTATAATCATATCTCTTCTATTTTTGGGATGCACTCCCAAAGAAAAAGAATTGCCAAAAGAGAAAGAATTGTCAGGAGAAGTCTATATTGTAACGAAAGGAGGGCAAAATATTAAACTCGGTCTTGTCGAAATTTCTGTTATAGATTACGACAAGATGAATACTTTTGCTCAATCCAGACTACAATCTGCTAAACAAGAAATAGAACGGATGAAACATGATATAAAAAAGGCACAACGAGAATACGAAGACAAGAAGAAAGCTAAAGATAAATTTTATCGTGTTTATTTGGACAATATCTATAGTCGTCGATATATAAAAGAGTATCGTGAATTGGAAGAAGCTCTTTCTAGAAAAAAAAGCGTACTTAATCGCTTGTTAACAGCGTATTCCGGTTATCCTAAGGCCTCATACTTTCTTATCGGACTTCCAAAGCCAGTTCAATCTACAAAAACAGACGCTGATGGTAAATTTAGTTTTAAACTAAAACCGGGCAAATATGCCATTGTCGCATTTTCTTCTATAAAGGTTGGAGGCTCCAATAAAGATTATTATTGGTTCATTTGGGTTAATGTAACAGATGTTTCTCAACAAAGGACCATTTTGAACAATGATAATTTGCTTGAATCAGAATGTGAATCTTGCATCTTTATAATTTCCCAATTGCTACATTAAAGTACGTGTTTGTCGCATTTTTCCAATACAACCGTTAAACATATCCTCTATATTGCAGGTGATGTATGCTAAATTATCACATAAGATAGTTTTTCATAAACCAGCCTATGCAATTGAACAAGGAGGTGAAGTCATGTTGTTGGAAAATAGCAAAAATATCAAAAAAAATATAACTCGGCAAAGAAATGAAATCCTAAATGATAATCTTGCCGAAACGACCTATTGTGATTATTCGCACCCGGCCATTGCAGAGCTTTCAAATAATTTCCTTCGTGATTCAACCGATACAATCGATCTAATCGAAAAAATTTTTCTTTTTGTCAGAGACACAATTATTTTTGGAGGAGACCACTGGCAGGTTAAGGCATCAGAAACTCTTCTAAAAGGATACGGTGCTTGCTATAATAAAAATCTTTTGATGATATCCTTGTTAAGAGCTGCAAAAGTTCAATCTAAGCTTATGGCAAATCCGCTTCGGAATTATTTTACAAAGCCTTCCGTGGGGGCGTTATATGTTTTCTTTTCAGATCCGTTTTACCACTGCTTTGCCAAAGTACTGATAGACGATCACTGGATATCCATTGACCCGACACTGGATCGTACGACTTATGAAACATTCTTCAAACCGGCAGGAGTAACGTGGCAAATCGATTGGGATAGAACAAATGATATGCTTTTGTATTCGGAATCGGTTGCCGGAACGCCGCGGGAATACAATAATATTGATGAAGCATTAAACAAAAATCTTGATTCATATTTCTTGTTCAAACACGAACCCAAATTCATTTGCTCAATCTGGTTAAACATGGGAAATAAGACTATGTGGAAAAATACCCAGAAGTCTTTATGATCACAGCTGAATATTTTAATTAAATGGGAAAGAACAGCAGTATGTATTTCGATATTTTCAAACCTCACAAAGCACTTGATATATTCATCCGCTATTATTGGTTGTTAAGGGTTCCCAGTGTTTCATCCCAGGAGGTTTCCCAACAATTTTTGACTGAAGGAGTCGAACTTTCTTTCAACCTGGGAGATCCGATCGAGATCGCTATGGAAAATTCAATAGGGAAAACGGTTGAAAGCATTTCGATTTCCGGACCGTTGACAAAGCCTATGAAGATGCGGGCAAAAGGCCGGATTGAAATCTTCGGAGTGTGCTTTCGTCCCGGAGGAGCATACTTCTTTTTCCCTTATCCCGCCCATGAACTGACCAATTGCCTTGCGGATTCACAAGAATTGTGGGACGCAAAAGGAGCAAGTATGGTGGAATGTTTTTTCAATACATGCCTGACATCGAAAGATCGGATTGAATATCTCGATCGCTTTTTTTTGCATCAACTAAAGAAAAATAATCGGAAAGATGATAGTATCTCCGCGGCTATTCGGGCCATTGAATTGCACAAAGGACTTATAACTATAGATTATATTGCAAAAACAGCCGGTGTCAGTTGCCGCCACTTGGAACGAAAGTTTAAAGAAAGAGTTGGCCTGTCTCCAAAACAGCTTTGCAGGAATCTTAGATTTAAAAATGCCCTTTCAAGCAAAATCCGATACCCTGAAGGCTCCTGGTTGGAAACAGCGCTGGATTGCGGGTATTATGACCAAGCGCATATGATTAACGATTTTAAACATTTCACTGGTTTGAGCCCATCTGTTTATTTTAAAAATCCGACAACGGTAGACCCCTTTTTTACTGCTAATTTTTAACTCGTCTACCTTGACCTTGACCAAACTGAAACGTTTTGGAATAGGCTTAACTGAATTATTTAACACCAACTAGCCATTTTAAAATTAATTTAGCCAGAAGTAATGAAACATATTGATAAATTTTTTCCGCTTTATATAACATAAAACGAAAGCTCAAAAGCCAAGAGCGGACTTGTTTCGCGCGCCGCAAAGCCTCGCCGTTTTGCCAGCGAATATCTAAAAGTTTAAAGAGTCGATTGGCAGTTTATAATTCTTGAAAAATCGCCATATAATCTCATTGGCATCCAGATTTACTGTTGTTTTACCATATATTTTTATGGGAAAGGCGTTGGGTTTCCCAGGCCAGGTATGGCCCCCGCCTTCAATTCTATAAAATACTACTTTTGCTGTTCCACGCCCTTTTCCGTAAATATAGCGCTTAATCGACAAACCCGACGGATCCTTTTTTAATTCCTTACAAGCCGGTTCAGAATCACAGCCGTTCATTTTTGCCCACCATTGAACATGCTGTTCGGCTGATAGACTTGAACCCCTAAACGTACCTGCGGTTCCGCCTTCATAATAGGCTAATTGATCGGCCGTGCCATGAAAATAGAGAACCGGCACAGGACGTTTTGGCTGCCACTTTTTGTCCATATCTCTTACTATAGTTCCGGCAACCGGAGCAATTGCCGCTATCTTATCTGAAATCGCAACTCCCAGGAAATTGGCCATGCCCCCGCCATTAGAATACCCTGCAACGTAGACACGCCGAGAGTCAATGTTTTCTCGAATTATCAGCTCATCAATTAATGCCGATATGAATGCGACATCATCAACTTCCGGTACCCGGCTGTCATTCCAATATAGCCGGCCTTTATATATTCCTATTGCATCGGGATATACTACCACAAAATTTTTATCATCAGCAGTTTCGGATAAGCCTGTTATTCGTTCCATTTGAATACCGGTCATTTGTCCGCCGTGCAACATAATTACCAGAGGCAACCGCTCACCGGTCTTAACCCCTGTGGGCAGATGGACACGATATGTCCGCTTTCGGTCATCTATTACCATTGTGCAATCATAATCGCCGGGAGATTTGAAATCTCTCCCGGCAGATAATTCATCCGAAGCGGCGGTTATGATCCCATTTATTCTGTTTTTTTGCGGCATATTAAATCACCTGCATATTTGGCGATAATGAAGCCGCAGTTGCAGAAACATGCGACCTGTACACTTTCTCAGCTTAGAAATTCCCCATCGGCTTAAAGCAAGTCTATCCCCATTATAACAAAGCTCCCAGATGGATTTTTACTTTTTATAGTTCTTTACTTTAAATGAAAATCCCAGGCAATATATCCTTAATATTATAACGGCATATCTTCCCCTAATGACCTTTGAAAAGTATATCTGATATTTTCCCCGAGGAGAGCTTCATAAGCTCCGTGAGTGCTGTCATCAATCAGCGTAAATGGATAAGCAATGGCAAATATTACTGCTCCAACAGGAACCAGCACAATGCCGATAGGTCTGACTATTAAAAGATCCGCTGTATATTCTATTGCGTTTGGGCTTTTATGCTCGGCTTCCGATTTAGTTTCTAAATCGGCAAAAGAAACTGCCGGTGCAACAAGCAAGCAGAATATTGTTAATATAATGGTTATTTTTTTAAAATTGTTGAACATGCTATCCTCCGTTTTTTTATAATATTTATTTTTACCTTACCGTTTCGTTTGTTGCGCTTCAAGTATGTAGTCACCCCTGTTCTCAATATTATATTGCCAATCTGTTGTTTAAGCCTGTTATTGTGATCGTATAAAACTGCTTCTCGATAAAGTCAATTGAAGACAGATAATCAAACTTGAATTTAAGTCTTCGCTCATTATATAATCTCAACATATTCTGCAATATTTCTTATGGTTTTTTCCCGGTACAGGGATGAATTTGATGTAATAGTTCATTCTTGATTATACTGAAGAGAGATCTTTGAATAACATCCATCTAATGCTGAGGGGACAAAGGATATGGAAACAAAAATGAGTTGTCCAAAGCTTTCCCGCAATATCCCTATAATCACTTCAATAGCATTATTTGCCTGGGGATATATCGATAAACCTAATTACCAAAAATTTCCGAAATAATCATGATCAGACAATACGATCGAGACAAATGGGAATAATATTGGAAAAAAATTGAAATCAAAAATTACAGCTATATTTAAATCCGGTCAATCGAAATGTTACTATATAACCACTTTTGAATATTACTATTATACTCTCCACAACATATTTATTGTTTTTCGCTCTGCTTTAATTTAGGTTTTTTCTTTTTAAGACAAACCCTGTCCTTTCTGACAAAAGCACATAGTTTTGGATTGTAATATTCTTTGCAATTTAATGGATTATATAGTGGACATTCAGGATGTTTTATTGACATAACCTGTTTTTCCTTCTGAAATATTATTTTCCTGAACAAAAATAGTTTTTATAAGCAATAATTTTATCTTGCCTTACATCTTACTTTTAGTTTATTAGAGCTCAATATCATAAAATGATAAGTTTTACAAGCCATTACCTTAATTTAAAACAAATCCGGCAAAAATTTTCGAACGGCTTGGCCCTGAACCCCTTTAAAGAACATCTGATTTGGATCAAGCAAAAGAAAGATAATAATTTCAACCATTGGAATATATAGAACATTTTAATGGCGGCATTTAAAATTCAGCTCTTGGATTTAATCCATTTCCACATAAAATATTTGAACCCATAGACTGTTGTCGGACTTTTTGCGAACCTGTTATTATAGCTTTGTCGGTTCAGAATAAACCATACTTAATATATTTTATATGTAAAAAAGTGTAATAAAATATTAAAGCGCATTCAGCCAAACAGGAAATACATGAAAATTGGACCAATAAGTCATAAAATCGGAGGTTTTTAAATGGCCGGACTTGCCGTAAACGTAGATCATGTTGCAACACTCAGAAAAGCAAGAGAACATGTAAATTACCCTGACCCGGTTTATGCAGCAATTCTGGCTGAACTTGCCGGTGCTGACGGAATTGTAGTTCATCTCAGGGAAGACAGACGTCATATACAGGATAATGATGTAAAAATATTAAGAAGTATAATCAAGACAAAACTAATACTGGAAATGGCTGCTACTTCTGAAATGATAGAAATAGCTCTTAGCTTAAAACCTGATTCGATTACGCTTGTTCCGGAAAAACGAAGCGAACTGACAACAGAAGGAGGACTTAATCTTCTAATTCACGCCAATGCTATTTCAGAATGTGTAGCAACTCTACAAAATGCAGGCATTCCCGTTAGTATTTTCATCGATCCGGAACCTGAGCAGGTAAAACTGGCGCATAAAATTAACGCTTCCATGGTCGAAATTCACACAGGCTCTTTTGTTGAAGCTAAAATAAAGAAGAAAAAAGATAAGGTGCTTTCCGAAATACACAATTGCGCAATACTTGCAAAAAAACTGAAAATGGGAGTAAATGCAGGACATGGTTTATGTTATCAAAGCATAAAAGCCTTTAAGGGAATTGGTGAAATCAGCGAGTTCAGCATAGGTCACAGCATTATATCAAGAGCTGTTATGGTTGGTATGGAAAGAGCTGTGAAAGATATGATAGCTCTTATAAAAGATTTATGATGGCTGCATACATTTAATTCAGGATCGGGCAAATCTTCATTATGAAAGAATATACAATACATCCGTGCGCGGTCGGTATAAATGAAACAGACCAGGGGATTATGACCTATCAGCGCGACTACGGGAAAAGAATACTTCTTCCGGTTTATATGTTTTGCATAAAAGGGGGAGATAAAAATATTCTGGTCGATACAGGCCTGGAACAATTTGTCGTATCGGAAGAAACTGAAAAAAAGTGCGGATTCAAGGTGCTGGAGTTCGAAGATGCGCTTGAATTATTTAATCTTAAACCCGAAGACATTGATATAATAATTCATACCCATCTTCATAACGATCACTGTGAAAATGATTATAAATGTGAAAACGCTGTTGTTTATGTACAAAAAGCCGAACTGGAATTTTTTAAAAACCCTCATCCCATTGATCACAGATATTATCCTGATGTACTTGATGGAGTTAACGTTGTTGAAGTGGAAGGGGATGTAAAAATTGAAGACGGAATAGAATTAATATTTTCTCCGGGCCATACTGTTGGTGGTCAGTCTGTTGCCATAAACACTTCAAAGGGAAAAGCGGTTATTACAGGCTTTTGCTGCAATGAAAAAAATTTTCCTGAAAAAGGACCTGCAATCTGCCCCGGTGTTCATATCGATGCCATTAAAGGATATGATTCTGCACAGAAAATAAAAAATCTGGCTGATATTTTAATACCGCTTCATGATCTTTCGATAGGAAGACAAAAGCAGATTCCGTAAGTATATACCAAGTTACATTAAAAAAGATAGCAAGGGGGCAAGGGGGTTTTTCCGCAGTCTTATATGTGATGCACCGAGGGCAGATCCGACGAAGCCAACGCAGATAGACTTTGAATATAACTTAGTATTAATCAGTCAAAAATTGAAACCGGCAAGCCGATACCCCTAGTACAGATACCATATAAAACGGAAGCAAATAAATAAAACAGGATATTACCCTGGAACGGAGCCCTAAACAAAAGATGGCCAATAGCCAGAGAATAATCATATTTATAATTGAAATAGAAAGATACGGGATTAGTTTGCCCATCAGGAATTCGGCACTGCTGACCGTAATGCATAAATATTATAGATGGAGCTATTTTCCCTTCTAACGAACAATTCCAAGTGCGGTAAGAAATGTCGGGTTGGGGCTTTCGGGAACCCGGCACTGGCAAATCAAGGACATTGGCTTTCAGTTTTCAACCTGACCTGTTTTCTTCAATGATACATGCAGAATCACAGAATTTAGAAGAGCAAGCGAACTAAAGCCGCTACTATTAACAGGGCTGCAATAATCAGGACAATTCGTACAGGTTTCACCAGAAAATTTTCGCGAAATTTAGTCTTAAGTGTCGCGCCGCCTTCGTTAAGATGCGGGAAAGGTGTATCTTTCGGAATTTCACAGTTCAGGAAAGCACACAATGGTTCCCATCCTTCCTTTACACGAAATACAAGGAGACGATCACTTGGTACCGTTTCTTGTACTTTACGAATATGGCGTTCATAGCCTTCAATAAATGATTTCCTGTCTCTGGCCGGAGCTATAAACTTATCGGAAAGACTATCCACCAACCGGATAAACCGCCCTAAATTAGGGATTATATATCCTATGGAACGCAAAGGCTTCATTGTATTAAATAATGTCATTATGCTCTGATACCAGCGATCAGGATCTCTTACTGTAAGAACCACCTTGGCATCTGGAAATTCGTTGAGAAGTTCTGCATAATAAAAGCAAGCAGGTGCATCTACGGTAGCCTGATAGTTCTTGAAAAGCTTCTTCCAGTCCATGGGTTTTTTTTCGTTTACCAGATCAGTCCATGCCTGTACGTGACCTTTTTCACGCGACACAACTTGCATATGATAACAATTATAACCGAGCCGGTTAAGAGCAGCCTGCATCGACATAGTTCCAGTGCGCGGGAATCCCGCTCCGATAACTTTCATAGCTGTATTCTCCTGTTAACTAAAATAATGGCATATTACAATTTACAATAAAATCAGGATTAAGCAAATTCTCTTTGTTATATTCAAGAGGATACCCATCCAACTTTACTACCTTTCCGCCGGCCGCACAGACAATAGCCTGACCTGCGCCGGTATCCCATTCCATAGTAGGCCCAAGACGAGGATAAAGGTCTGCTTTCCCTTCAGCCACAACACAAAACTTCAAAGAACTGCCCACGGAAATTGCTTCGGCAATTTTGATAGTTTGTAGATATTCGTCCAATTCCGGTGACGGATGTGAACGGCTCATAACAACCGTCAATCCTTTTTCAGGATCAGGCTGACGTATGCAAATAGATTTCGGTTCAATCGTGCCCTCTTGCATAAAGGCGCCACCATCTTGAGTCCCCCAATATATTTTATCCCGGACCGGAATATAAACCACACCCATTACAGTTGCCCGGTCGATAATCAGCGCAATATTAACCGTAAATTCACCGTTACGCTTGATGAACTCCTTTGTTCCATCCAGAGGATCAACAAGAAAGAAGCAATTCCACTCTTTACGTATATTATAAGGAATATTCTTTCCTTCTTCAGAAAGAACCGGGATTTGCGGGTAGTATTTTTTTAACTCTGAGACAATTATTTTATGAGAGGCTTTGTCGGCAGCAGTTAAGGGAGATTTGTCTTCCTTGAATTCAATTACATGTTCACCATTGTATATCTCCATAATGACATTGCCAGCCTGTTTTGCGATATTGCAAAGAACCTCTACGTTTATATTCACCACGATTCCTATTCAGTATTGCATTTGTTAAAATTTAATCATTTTGTCATTGATAAGATAATCCAAGACTATATTCACGGATTCTTCCGGCGACAACAAATTGGTATCAATAACTACATCAGAGTTTTCAGGTTCTTCATAAGGGGAGGAAACACCGGTATAGTTAGCGATTAATCCTGCACGGGCTTTTGCATATAAACCTTTTACATCTCTTTTCTCACATACTTCTATCGGACACCTGCAGTAAATCTCAATAAAATTTTCAGGGGATATAAGCTCGCGCAACCAACTACGATCAGCTTTATACGGTGAGATAAAGGCGGATAAAGTAATCATTCCTGCCTCTAAAAACAGTTTAACCATCTCTCCGATACGTCTGATATTTTCTTTTCTGTCTTTTGGAGTAAAATCAAGGTCGCCACACAAACCGTGTCTTACATTGTCTCCATCAAACACAAAAGTGCGGCAACCCAGGCCGAATAACCTTTTTTCGACTTCATGAGCAATTGTTGATTTTCCTGAACCTGAAAGTCCTGTAAACCAAATCACTACACTTTTATGGCCGTTTAACTTTTCCCGGTCTATCCGGGTAACCAATGAGTTATAACAAATAGTGTTTTCACTACTCATTTTTGAGGTAACCATAGATTCCTTTATTATAATTAATCAAAATACCATTAAACAGAATCTCTTGAGCTTTTCAAAGCCCTTTGTAAGTATATGAGTTTAAGCGTATATTTAACATATAAACTTGGATGTGGATAATCTGGAACTTGTCATTAAGTCAAATAAATAATATTGATGTTAAACATACCTTATTTATAATTTTTTTCAATGACAAAGAAACTGGCAGGAATGCGGATTTCCCAACGCAACCCGCACTAAGCATTACAAGTAATACGAAAAATTTATGGACACCATTGAACGTCATTGCCAAGTACGCAAATCGCAAGAAATGAAGCACAATTAAAGCAAGATGAACTCTGTACAAACACCAACAACAGGCAGGGGCAGATAAATAACCTCGGTCTGTTGTTGGTTGAACTGCTGCTATACGCTGCGAAAATTTCTTTTTTGTTTAAACTTAAAAGGGCCAGCCTAAAATGCCGCCTTCGATATATGAAACCCGGTTAAACCCGGCTGCATTCAGAATTCTTTGCGCCTCATAACCTCTTAAGCTGATTTTGCAGAAAGTAATAATATCCTTATCTTTTGGCAAGCTTTCCGCTTTTTGTCTCAACGCTCCAAGAGGAATGTTGACAAAATCGTAGGGAAACGGCATTGCTGCTACTTCTTCCGGAGTACGAACATCAAGCAATATAACATCTCCGGTTTCAATACGTTTTTTGGCCTCAAAAGCCGAAATGCCGGCAGCTATACCGTCCATTTTATTAATCAACAGATGGGCGCAGGTTGCAAGCGGGTCAAGCGCCGGACCATACGGCGGAGCATAGGCAAAATCCACATCAGCAAGCTGATCAAGAGTTGCCCCAAAAAGTATAGCACCGGCAGCCACATCAAGGCGTTTTGCGCCATCACCCATTCCGGCTACCTGTATCCCGATCAGTTTCCTGTCACGTTTTCCGGCTATCATCTTAATAATAAATGGTTTCGAGTCGGGCATAAAATGCGGCTTGTCAGCACCTGCCCATGTAGTAGTTTCAATATCAAGATTCAAAGCGCGTGCCTGTTTTTCCGAAAACCCTGTTCGCCCTATAGTGTAATCAAATGCTTTTACAATGCTGGAACAGGCAATGCCATTAAAGGGTGTAGGATTACCCGCAATATGATTGGCAATAACTCTTCCATGCTTGTTTGCGGTTGACCCAAGAGGAACATAAAGCGGACTTCCTGCGGTTTTGTTTACATAATGAGATACTACACAATCACCGCCTGCATAGATATGTTCATCGCTGGTTTTGCAGTATTCATTTACTACGATACCGCCCTTGTCCATGCATTGTATGCCTGCATCTCTTGCAAGCCCATCATTTGGCCTTGTCCCAACTGCAATAATAACAAGATCGGCAGGTATGCTTTGCTTGTCCGTATCAACCGATGAAACAATTCCTTCACCACCTATAGCCTTAACGCGCTCTGAAAGTATAAGCTTCACGCCTTTTTGGCGAAGATGCTTTGCAGCAAACATTGCTACATCCTTATCCAATAACGCAGGCATTATCTGGTCTTCCTTTTCAACCATAGTAACATCAAGACCTTTTTTGACAAGGGCCTCAGACATCTCGAGGCTGATAAATCCTGCACCGATAAGAACAGCGCGCTTTAAATTCTGCGCTTCAATTTCTTTTACAATAGTATCGGCATCACCGGGTTGTCTGATAAACCAGACATTTTTCAGGTTAACACCGGGAATCGGAGGGCTGAAAGGAAAACCACCGGTTGCCAGCACCAACTTATCATATTCCATTTTATCTGTTTTTCCGGTAGCAAGATCTTTAACCGTTACTGTTTTTGCTTTACGGTCAATAGAAAGTGCTTCCGTTCCTGTAAGAACCTTTACTCCTTTTGCTTTTTCAAAAAAAGCAGGAGTTCTTGCCACGCCGACCGGCGTTTCCGTAAGCATTTCAACTCTTGGGAAAAGGCCTTCAACATAATAAGGCAATCCGCAGGCTCCATAAGAAATAATTCCTCCCTTCTCAATGATCGTTATATCTGCATCGGGGAGAAGTCTTTTTAGTCTTGATGCTGCCTTTGGACCACAGGCAACACCGCCAACAACCAATACACGAAGTTTTATTTTAGGCATTTTCACTCCTTATCCTGTTTGATTAAGAGACCTGATGATGATATTATATCAGCATTAATCACACAAGAAAAGACTTGTAAAATATGAATTATTAGATGGTGTTTCCTGCTCATGCCCCGAAAATATTAGCCGGTCTGTACGGATGACTTCCTTCGATAACTTCAACACCTGCTTTTGCCTTTACTTTTGATATAATTGTGTCTTTATAAGGACAGTTGTCCAAAAGACAGGTTCCTATATGTATGGCATCAATTGTTTCTTTTGTAAGACCCATCCATGCCTTAAGATTAACAAGACGTACTATCGGCGATGTTCCCGGGCATCCTCCGCAATGCAAAAGAGCCCTCAACTTGGCATCAGTATCTTTATATCTTTCAAATTCTCCTTCTTTTTTATCAAAAGCCATCAAACAGCGTTGGCAACCCAGACAAGTCTCATCCTTTATATTCTTACAACTTAATACCGCAATATTCATATAAAATATACCTCCTGATTTATAATAGACTGACTAGTAAAAAAACAATTTTATGCCGCATCCGGCATTTCTGTTAACTTTTAACCGGTTATTTACTATTTAATGCGCTACACTCCGTAAGATTCTTCAATTTCTTTAACTTGGCCAGCAATTCCAGCGCATCACCTGCTCCGGGACGCGGAGGCAGCTGTGACATCAGGCCAAGCCCTTCGCTTTTATCATGAAACTCTTTGGCATCAAGCGAGCTTACCGCCGAACAGTTAACCATCGGATTCACGGAAAGTAAGCGCAAAGCAAACTCCAGACCATTCATATCTATTAACTTTTCATCGGTTATTACAAGATCGACAGGGCCGGCGGAAACCATATCAAGCGCTTTTTCGCCTGAATCAGCCCATAAAAGATCAACATCTTTTTGCTTTACAAGTTCTGTGGCAAAACCGGAATAATCTTCTTTGTTTGCAACAACCAGTAGCAATTTTAACATAAACACCCCCTTAATCCTACCATTGGCCTTCAGTATTCGGCGCATCGGCTAAGGCAAATTTTCCTTCCATATATGCCTTTACAGCATCTCTAATAGTTCCGGAAACATCATTTGCCACACCTATTTTTACGGCCTTTAACGTTTTAAAAGCATTAGGCCCGCAAAATCCTGTAAGCAGTACTTCTGCGCCTTTCCGGCTTATCATGCTTGCAGCAGAAATACCCGCACCTTTGAGAGCATTAATATTTTCCTTATTATCCAGCACCTCAAATTCAAAGGTTTCCGAATCCACAATTATTATGTTGGCCGCTCTTCCAAAGCGGGGGTCGATCTGCGAATCCAGATCCGTGCCGGCGGATGTAACAGCTATTTTCATTATTCAATCTCCCTGCTTCTGATTTTATTTTTTCACAGGCATTGGCGCTGTAACTTCATTATGTTTTTCAGCTACCGCCGCCACCTCCACAGACCTGATTATTACCGATAAGCGGCAGTTTGCCTGCGATCAAATCTTCCACAACCGGTCTTATTACCGGCCTGGTAACATCATAATATACTTCAATACCCACCTGCCTGAAACCCATAAGAGGACGCATGCCTATTCCTCCAACAACGATGGCGTTTACTTTATGTCCAGCCAATAGATTAACGGGCACCATGCATCCTCCCTGGACATGCTCCTGATTGGGAACAGTAGCTACATTTTTTATTTGTCCATCTTCAACATCGATGAGTGTGAACACATCACAATGACCAAAATGTCCTGCACGCTGGCCATCAAGACCACCAGTTTCCATTGACGGAATTGCTATTCTTCCATTTTCCATTTGCTAAAAACCCTCCATAATATTACAAAAATTTATTTAATTGATTGACCCATTGCAATCTGATTTATTAATTATCGTTCAGATATTTGCTTATTTGTTTCCAAACCGTATTGATCGCCTGGGCCGACACGGAATCTTTATCATATTCAATAACAGTTTTTGCTTGTACCATTGATTTGGTTAATGCCGTATCAAACGGGATTCTGCCTAATACAGCTATCCCTTTCGTTTCTGCATACTTTTCTATAGACAGAGTCTGATCGGTATTAAGGTCAAATTTATTTACGCTCATCATTGCCGGTACCTTAAAATGGGCTGCCAACTGAGCCACACGCTCCATGTCATGTCTGCCTGAAACAGTAGGCTCAGTAACAATCAGAACTGCCGAAGCACCTCCCATGGAAGCAATAACAGGACACCCCACACCAGGCGGCCCATCCGTTATGATTAAATCAAGGTTATTTTTTTCCGCAAGTTTTTTAGCTTCTTGCCTTACAAGAGTTACAAGCCTCCCGGAATTTTCCTGAGCGATACCCAGCCTTGCATGAACCATGGGCCCGAATCGGGTTTTGGAAATATACCATTCTCCACAGTTTTGCACCGGAAACTCTATAGCCTTTTCAGGACAAAAATAAACGCAAACCCCGCATCCTTCACATTCAAGGTTGTCTACAATAAAATCATCATTTATCGCATTCCATCTGCACAGCTCATGGCACAGTCCGCATTCGGTACAAAATCTCTCTTCAATAAAGGCTTTGTTGCCGCCCATAAAATCATTACGCTGATCGATTTGCGGGGAGGCTATAAGATGAAGATCCGCAGCATCAACATCGGCATCGCAGAGAACTTTGTTTTCAGCAAGTGAAGCAAAAGCTGAAATAATGCTTGTTTTCCCTGTGCCGCCTTTGCCACTGATTATAACCAACTCTTTCATGAAATCTCTCCGGTTAGCTCTAATTTGCAAGTTCTTTAATACGATGGTATAAACCAAGAAATTTATCCCGCCACTCAGGCATTGCATCCACTATAAGCTGTCCCCGTGAATATGCTTCTGCAATTTTTCTGCTGAACGGAATTTCCATAAGTACAGGTATGTTCTTTTTTGCAGCATACTCTTTTACCTGTCCGTCACCAATGTCCGAACGATTGATGACCAGCCCATGAGGCATTTTCAGAATCCTCACAGCTTCAACGGCAAGCATCAGGTCATTCAGGCCGAAAGGGGTCGGCTCAGTAACCAGCAGTACAAAATCCGAGTTTTTCATAGAAGTAATAACAGGACACGATGTCCCAGGCGGAGCATCGATTATAGTTAGTAACTCCGGGTTGGTAAAAGAACGAACCTTACGGATAAGCGGAGGCGACATAGCCTCTCCGACTCTTAATCTTCCATGAACAAAACCGACTCCGTTTCTGTTTCCTCGTTCAACAATACCCAATTCGCGGCCGGTTTCCGAAATAGCACCTTCAGGACAAACTTTCATACACCCGCCACAGCTATGGCACATCTCGGCAAATGTGAGTATTGTTTCGCCAAGCACTATGATTGCTCTGAACCGGCATATATCAGCACATTTTCCGCAATAAGTGCATTTGGTCTCATCCACTTCAGGAATCGGAGCCATAACTTTTTCTGTTTCTATAATTGAGGGGTTCAGAAAAAGATGCGCATTGGGTTCTTCTACGTCACAGTCTAAAATCTGAACATCTTTTCCTACAGAAACAGCAAGATTTGTGGCTATAGTCGTTTTTCCCGTTCCGCCTTTTCCGCTTGCAACACTTATAATCATTATTTTTTACCTATGCCCTCGTCATCAACTTACCGCATTTTGGACACTTTATGCCATAACATGGCTTGCCGCGCTCATGAGCTTGTCTTTGTCCACAGCCTGGACATATACATTCTCCTCCCTGCCCAACGCCTTGCCCACGGCCCAAGCCGCGACCACGACCCGCACCTTTTATTGCTCCGGAATCACCCTGATTTTCTCCTCTACCGGTTTTTCCCTGTCCTTTAAGCGGCATAATTATCCTCCTTTAAAATGTTTTCCACCGGGTTGCTCATCCAAGTTCAACTTATTTTATCAGCATAGGAGGGTTTTACTTTTATGCAGCAACCCGGTGAAAAAGCCGGGTTAAGACTGGAGCCAGTTTCAAAACGTTTCAGTTTGGTCAAGGTCAAGGCGGATGAAAATTTTAACCGCAGGAATACATGGAGTATTTCGAGGATTAAAATTTTCACCCAACGCAGAGATTGGCCAAAATGGGACGTTTTGAAACTGGCTCCAGTGTTTGATTATTCCATTGATTCATTCTATTCCGAAGAAGCCTCTTTTTGCTACCTGTTGCAGCTTGTTTTTCGTGTTTTTTTCTGCATGGGTTTTTCCAAATATTATTTTTTGCCATATCTTTCTCTATTGCGTTTGCAACCAGGCATAAGAAATCCCGAACAAAAAAGGTTTCCTCTAAGGTATGCCTCCAGAACATCCTCAGGATGGCCTGATATATTTTGTATAATATTGATACCGAAAGCCGCCAGTAATCTCCAGAAAGGTTGCGACACGGCACCACATATTAAAGTATCCACTCCCATCCCGCTGATACGAACACATCTTCGGGACAGTTCCTGTTCATCAAGATATATTTCAAACCTTGACGACTCCGTCCTGCCTTCAACTTCAACTATTAACAGCTTGGATGCCGTATCCAATACAGGCGACACTTTATTGTACCAAACAGGAATGGCTATTTTCATGCGAAATACCCCTGCCTATTCTTCTCATAACCTGAAAAATTGAGCTATCTTAGCACTAGTGCAATTCTTCAGGCAGTTGCCGTTTCTTCCGATTGCAAAGAGCTGATCCTTGCATTGATTATATCCAATTCAGATTTTATGGCGGAACCTTCGCCTGGCATGTATCCTTGACATAAGCTTATGCATTATACACGCCATAATATATGTGGCGTGTAAATATTTGATATATAGTTAATATATAATTGATATTATTATTGAATTGAGTTTGCGGCAAAAAGATTGGATATATTGATAGTTTGCATAAACACAATGATGTATAATTAATAGTATTGCATTAATGCTATTTTATAAAAAATTCATATTGCTTTTGTGCGGCCATCTTTTTTGGGAACTTCAAGATTAAACCGTTTCATTTTTCTCCAGAGTGTGGCTGGATGCATACCAAGCCGAGTTGCTGTTATCTTTCTGTTATATTTATTTCTCATCAGAACATCTAAAATAAATTTCTTCTCAATTTCTTCCAATGATTCACGTTTTTCTGTTTTGTCATCAAACTGAGGCTTTTCTTCAGAAACTGGCTTTTGACAAATATGATCAGGAAGGTGCTCTGTACCGATTAAGTTTTCCTTACAAACAACGGTTGCATATTCAATTATATTTTCAAGTTCACGGATATTTCCGCCAAATTTATGAGACATCAATATTTGAAGCACTTCCGAAGTCACCCCCCTTATCTCTTTGCCGTTGAGATGGCTGTATTTTTTGATAAAATGTTCGATTAAAAGAGGAATATCTCCCTTGCGTTCCCTTAAAGGAGGAAGTTTTAAGTTTACTACGTTTATACGGTAGTACAAATCTTCCCGAAAGCTCCCTGTCTTTACAAGGCTTGCCAGATCCTTGTTGGTAGCCGCTACAATTCTTACATCTGCTTTTTCGGATTTTGTTCCGCCGAGAGGTTCATAGGTTTTATCCTGCAGTACACGGAGCAATCTTACCTGCATTGCAGGTGTTATATCACCGATTTCGTCAAGAAAAAGTGTGCCTCCTTTTGCAAGAGAAAGACGTCCCGGTTTATCTTTTTTTGCATCCGTGAAAGCTCCGGCTTTGTATCCGAAAAGTTCCGATTCCAAAAGAGTATCCGGCAAGGCCCCGCAATTTATAGTTATCATTGGCCCTTTATTTCTGTTGCTTAAAGAATGAATAGCTTTGGCAAAAAGCTCCTTTCCGGTGCCACTTTCCCCTTCCAGCAATACTGTCGCGTTGCTTTCGGACACCTGCTCAAGTACCCCGAAAAGCCTTAATATTTCTTTGTCTTTGCTTATAATATCATGGAACGAATGTCTGCCCGAAAGTTCTTTTCTCAAAGCTTCAAGCAGGCTAAGATCACGAAAAGTTTCAGCGCCACCTATCATTAGCCCTTTATTATCTTTCAAAACAGCTGTAGAGATGCTTATGGGAATGCGCTCACCTTCAGAATTTACAATGAAAATTGTCTGATTGATAATCTGCCGTCCTGTTTCCATTGTTTGGCGCAGAGCGCATGCTTTTTCGCAAATGCTTGTTCTGAATACATCCCAGCAATGACGCCCCAGCGCCTCTTTCTTTTTTATTCCGGTTATTTTCTCGGCAGCATGATTAAAAGAGGTTATCCTCCAGTCCGAATCAACAGTGAAAACTCCGTCTGCAATGCTGTCTAGTATGATCTGTGTCTGAACTTCCATGATAAATCCCTTTTGATTATCACACCTGATATTCTTAAATTTATTAGGCAAGTCAGCCATTCCTATTGCCGCCTATTGTTTGTTAAGTGTTTTTCATTTTCACCAGATTAGTCCGGCACTAAAAAATAACTGATATTTTTTAGTGCCTTCCGGGTTAAATTGTCAAGCTTGGATTTTTTTTGTTCTTTCCAAATTATATAATAATCATACCGGAAAGAGAACTCAGCACACTGGAGATAATCCGGAGAATACACTTTAGAGTTACTTGTAATACGGAATGCTATTCTTACAAATACTATAACGGTAGGAAACTGCTTTTTATGAAAGAGCCAGTTTCAAAACGTTTCAGTTTGGTCAAGCTCAACGCAGAGATCGGCCAAAATGAGGCGTTTTGCAATTGGCTCGAAAGAATCGAATATTGATAAACTTATAAGAATCCCTCAATGCTCGATAAAAATTTTACCGGGATTTAGGATTCCTTTAGGATCGAAAAGTTTTTTTATTTTTTTCATAAGCTCAATTTCAACCGGGCCTATTTCTTTTGCCATATACGATGCCTTTGTAATGCCTATACCGTGCTCTCCTGAAATTGTACCTCCCAGTTCAATGGTATAATCAAACAACTCTTCGATGGCGGCTTCGGCCTTCTTCATATCCTCCTTGTTTTTCTTATCGAGCATTATATTAAAATGTATATTACCGTCACCCGCATGCCCAAAACTTACAATGGTCAAACCGGTTTTATTTCTCATTGAATTTATCTTTATTACCATATCAGGAATTTTGCTTCTTGGAACCACAATGTCTTCATTTATTTTGTCAGGAGCATAAGTAAACAATGCAGGTGATATTGCTTTGCGGGCTTTCCAGATTAAAGCGGCATCCTCTTTTGACTCTGCTATTCTGATATCTTTTGCTCCGAGTGATACACATAGTTCTTTGAGCTGTTTTATCGACGATTCAGTTTCATCCGCTCTTCCATCAACTTCTATAATAAGTAACGCCCCTGCACCATCTGCTATCATTGTGCCAAGATATTTTTCAACACATTTTATGGATTCCTTGTCCATAAATTCGATAGTTCTTGGAACAATACCTTGCCTTATAATTTCAGAAACGGTTTTGGCTGCTTTTTCAAGTTCGATGAAAGATGCGGTCATGGTTTTTACGGACTCAGGAAGAGATAAAAGCTTTACTGTGATTTGTGTAATTATTCCGAGAGTTCCTTCGGACCCTACAAAAAGACGTGTCAAATCGTAACCAACTACACCCTTGGCTGTTTTAACTCCTGTTTTAATTATCTCACCAGTCGGAAGAACTGCCTCAAGGCCAAGCACATAATCACGCGTCACACCATATTTTACAGCTCTTGGGCCACCCGCACATTCTGCAAGATTTCCGCCCAAAGATGAAAATTCCGAGCTGGAAGGATCGGGAGGATAAAAAAGATTAAGCTTTTCAACCTCTCGGTGAAATTGTGCGGTAATAACTCCGGGTTCAACAGATGCTGTAAAATTATCCGTATCAATTTCGATAATACGGTTAAAGCGGCTCATCGCAATAATAACTCCGCCCATAACAGGAACAGATCCGCCCGTCATTCCGGTACCAGAACCACGCGGTATGACAAAAAAATCTTCCTGGCAGGCAAGCTTTAATATGCTTGAGACATCGATAGCATTTCCCGGGAACACAACAGCATCCGGCAAATATCTGCTTGTTGCGGCATCGTAGGAATAACAGACAAGATCTTCCTTTGCCCTGCTGCAATATTTCGGGCCAACTATACTCTGAATCTTTTTATACGTAGAATCTTTTAAGGGCATAAGAAATAAAAATGTTAGAAATTACCTGACTCCAGTTTCTGACAAAAAAGTTCAACCTGCTTCTTCAAAGAACCATTATCTTTGATACCCCTTTCTATAACGCCTATTGAGTGAAGGGCGGTTGCATGGTATTTGTTGAAACTCTTTCCGATTGTCTGCAACGGTGAGTCAGTATAGCGGCGGGAAAGATAAATTGCAATCTGTCTTGGACGCATAACTGCCTGTTTGCGGGAATTTGATATTAAATCGCTTAAAGAAATATTAAAATGCTTGCAAACAAGTTTCTTTATTAAATCTATTGTGATGCTTTTCTTTCTTTGAGCTATGTTCTTGACCACAATTTCAGCAAGCCCGAGATCTATAGGTACCCCCATAAGAGATGATCTTGCCGTTACACCAATAAGTCCGCTTTCAAGCTGGCGCACATCTTCGGTAAGCTCACTTGCAAGATAATTAATAATATCTTCCTTTACCTGATAACCGTTTGAAAGCATTTTCTTTTGAAGAATTCTTACTCTTGTCCTGAAATTGGGAGGCTCAATAGACGAAATGATTCCGTAAGAAAAACGGGATTTTAGTTTATCATTCAGCTTGGGGATATCTCCAGGCAGATAACAGCTGGAAAATATAATTTTTTTATCGGCATCAAGCAGGGTGTCAAGAGTCAGTGCAAGTTCTATCTGCGTACGTTCTTTTCCGCTCAAGACATGAACATCCTCCAAAAGCAGGATATCACATTCCTTCCTGTATTTCCCTTTGAACTTATCAATTGAATCTGTTTTGTATGCCTGAACCATTTCATTGCTGAAATCTTCGGCGGTAAGATAATAAACACGTTCCGACGGGCATTGAGAGATAATGTGGTGGCCCACAGCCTGTGAGAGGTGACTCTTACCCATTCCGGTCTTTGATAACAGGAAAAGACAATTCTGCTGAGAATTTTTGTTTGCGGCAAGAGACAGGGAGGCTGTAAAAGCAAATTCGTTATTTCCTCCCACAACAAAATGATCGAAAGTAAAGTCCTTTCTTAAAAACCTGCCGTAATGAGGCCGGATATTTTCACTTGGAAGAGGTAACTGTATGCTCTTTTGCATTCTGTCCAATCCGATTTTTCGCCTTTTTTCTGCAACCTCTACAGTATATCTGTTATCTTCTCCTGTAACCTTTTTTAATTCCGAAAGGATTAAAGAACCATAGTTATCCTGAGCTCTTTTTTGTGAAAAATAGTTTGGAGCCGAAAGAACCATTACACCATTTTCAACCCTGCTAAACTCAATAGGTTCTAACCACATCCTATATGAGTGCTCGGGAACAGTCATCTTAATCGCAATCTTGATAGAATTCCAGATAGCTTCCATAAAAAATAATTATCCCAATTTTGTTTGAAAAACCGATTAAACCTGCTTACTGAGGTGAACTTATTTTTATAATAACTGGCAGTAACTTGCTAGACGACACGAATATTTAAATTAGATGTGACGTCTTTTTAATGTATTGGTTCAGCTATGTCAAACCTGATAAAAACTGAATTTCGAATGTTTTTTCATAAGTTGTTAACAATTTATATCTATTTGAAATAAATGAATATACATTATAAGAAAAAACAAATTCCTTTAACTTCAAACCTTTTTACCTCTGCCGCTTTTTCTCTTACATTTTAAGCATATCGACATGTATTATGAATAATAAAACACCAACGGTGTATAGCTTGAATCTCGCAAATCCTCCGATTATCTTTTATTATTTGCCATAATCAGCTTCATGGAAAATTTATGATTAATAGCATTGGAATTTGTTGAAAAAGAATTATCGGCTATGTAGTATAAAAAAATTAAAAGGGAGTTGCCATGGAAAATTATAGACCTGTTATTGGAATAACTGCTGGAGACCCGGCAGGAATAGGACCTGAAATTATATTATCTGCTTTAAGCACCCCGGCTCTTTACGAATTATGTCGACCTCTTATTATAGGGGATATGGGAGTAATTGCAACTGCAAAAAAAATTACAGGCAGCGCAATAGAATTAAAGCAGATTTCCAATCATTTACAGGGCAGATATCAGGCGGGAGTAATTGATCTGCTTTGTATTTCTGATCTTGATTTTGATGAAACATCATGGGCAAATCCAACGATACAGACCGGCAAAGCCATGGTAGAATATGTTATAAAAGCAACCGACATGGCTTTTAGCGGAGAAATATCAGCAATGGTAACTTGTCCCATAAATAAAAAAATAATGCAGATGGCAGGATTCGATTATAACGGACACACAGAGCTTATAGCAGAACGCACAGGAACTAAAGATTTTGTCATGATGATGGCTGGAGAGAGGCTTAAAATATCCCTTGTAACAATCCACATGCCGTTAAGAAAGGTTTCTGACGCTATTTCAATAGAAAGTATCTTTAAAACAATAAAGATCACAGGAGAAGCTCTTGTCGAACGCTTCGGGATCAAATCACCAAAAATTGCAGTTGCAGGGCTTAACCCTCATGCAGGTGAAAACGGCATATTCGGTGACGAGGAAAATAATATTATTATACCTGCCGTAGAAAAATCAGCCAAAGAAGGATTTGACATTTCAGGCCCTTTCCCGCCTGATACAGTATTTTATAATGCATTAAATGGAGCTTATGATGCTGTAGTGTGCATGTATCATGACCAGGGACTTATACCTTTTAAAATGGCGCATTTTAAAGACGGGGTCAACACAACTCTTGGGATTCCGATTATAAGAACTTCCGTTGATCATGGGACAGCCTATGATATAGCCGGAAAAGGAAAGGCTGATCCCGGAAGTCTCATCGCAGCAATAAAAATGGCGGCATTTCAGGCAAACTGCTTGCAAAAAGGTATAAAAAGGGATTCTTAAATGGGTTATGATAAAATAATTGTCAGGGGTGCAAGACAGCACAACCTTAAAAACATTGATGTTGAGCTGCCAAGAAACAAGCTGATTGTAATCACAGGACTTTCAGGTTCAGGCAAATCAACTCTTGCCTTCGATACTTTGTATGCGGAAGGGCAACGCAGATATGTTGAATCTCTTTCAACTTACGCCCGCCAATTTCTGGAGCGTATGGATAAACCTGATGTCGATATTATAGAAGGACTTTCTCCTGCCATTGCGATAGAACAGAAAACGGCAAGCCACAATCCAAGATCTACCGTTGGAACTGTTACCGAAATATTTGACTATCTCCGGCTTCTTTATTCCACAACAGGAACACCTCATTGTTATATCTGCCAAAAACCAATAACAGCTCAATCTCTTGATCAAATAACAGACAAGATCATGTCTCTGCCTGAAGGAAGTAAAATCACCATTTTATCTCCACTGGTTTCAGGTCAGAAGGGATCTTATGAAAAGCTTTTAAAACAGCTTAGAAAAAATGGTTTCTCAAGGGTCAGGATAGATGGAAAGATCTATGAAATCGAAGAAACTGAAAAACTGGACAAAAACATAAAACACACAATTGATGTTATTATCGACAGACTGGTAATAAAAAAAACTATCAGAAACAGACTCGCAGATTCTCTTGAGCTTGCTATTTCACAATCTGACGGGCTTGTTACTATCGATGTCCAGGGAGAAGGACCTATCCTTTTTAGTGAAAAATCCGCTTGTATTACATGCGGGATAAGCTATCCGGAATTCACCCCTGCGAGTTTTTCCTTTAATTCTCCCCAGGGAGCATGCAGCAAATGCGACGGATTGGGGACAACCCCCGAATTTGACCCCGATCTTATTATTCCAAATAAGGACCTTTCTTTACGCCAGGGAGCTGTTGCAATCTGGGCGAATAGAAGTTCCATTCAGTTCAATGAATTTTTAGATGGGCTTACGAAACACTATAACGTAAACATATATACACCATATAAAGACCTCCCGGAGGATTTTAAAAATATATTGCTTTACGGTTCAGGGAATGAACAGATAAACTTCTATTTTGAGCAAAATAACCGCCGTTTAAGTTATAATAAAGCTTTTGAAGGTATTATTCCGAAACTTCAAAGACAATATATAGAAAGCGAGTCAAACCAGACAAGGGAAGAAATCCGGGAATATATGATTTTCCACCCATGCCCTGAATGCAAAGGAGCGAGACTAAACAAGGCAAGCAGATCTGTAAGAGTGGCGAATACCACTATATCTGAAATAGCAGCACTTTCAATTTCAAAAGCTTCAGCTTTTTTTAAGAATCTTAAACTTGAAGGGAAAAAAGAAGTAATTGCAAAAAGGGTTATAAAAGAGATACAGGAACGGCTTGCTTTTCTTGAAAATGTTGGGCTTTCTTATCTTACGCTCGACAGATCGGCTTATACCCTTTCGGGTGGAGAAAGCCAGAGAATCAGGCTTGCTACACAGATAGGGTCCAAACTCACCGGAGTATTGTATGTGCTGGATGAACCAAGTATCGGATTGCACCAGAGAGATAACCAAAAATTACTCTCTACTCTGTTGAGAATGCGTGATTTAGGCAATACGGTTCTTGTTGTCGAGCACGATGAAGAGACAATTCTATCAGCCGATTTTGTGATAGACATGGGACCAGGAGCAGGTGTTAATGGCGGTAACGTTGTGTTTTCCGGTACTCCCGAAATGCTGGTAAATGATATAAATTCTTTAACCGGACAATACCTTTCAGGCCGCAAGCAAATTGATGTGCCCCAAAAACGGCGCAACGGAAATAGCGCAAAAATTATTATTAAGGGCGCTTCGGAAAATAATCTTAAAAATATTGATGTAGAATTCCCGCTCGGCAAATTTACATGTGTTACAGGAGTATCGGGCTCAGGAAAATCCACTCTTTTACTTGAAACTCTATATAATATTTTATCCCGTAAAATTTATAACGCAAGGATACAGACAGGTGCATACAACTCAGCACTTGGGCTTGAATATATAGACAAGATAATAAACATAGACCAGTCTCCTATAGGAAGAACCCCCCGGTCAAACCCTGGAACCTATACCGGCCTTTTTACGTATATAAGAGAGCTTTTTTCAAGAACTCCCGATGCCCGTATGCGAGGCTATAAGCCCGGCAGGTTCAGCTTTAATGTTAAAGGAGGAAGGTGTGAATCATGCAGTGGAGACGGCATCATAAAAATTGAGATGCATTTTCTGCCGGATGTCTATGTATCCTGTGATGTCTGCCACGGCAAAAGATATAACCGGGAAACTTTGGAAGTGGAATATAAAGGAAAAAATATCGCAGATGTTCTGGATATGACCGTCAATCAGGGAATTGCTTTTTTTGATAGAATAAATAATATAAAAACAAAACTTACAACATTAGCCGATGTCGGACTCGGATACATAAAGATAGGACAGTCTGCAACAACTCTTTCCGGAGGTGAAGCCCAGAGGGTAAAGCTTTCCCGGGAGCTTAGCAAAAAAGGAACCGGCAGAACAGTTTATATCCTTGACGAGCCAACAACCGGACTTCATGTGGATGATATACAGAAACTTCTCAATGTATTAAACAGGCTTGTTGATTCCGGAAACACTGTTATAGTGATTGAACATAACATGGATGTTATAAAGACCGCCGACCATATCATAGATCTCGGACCGGAAGGAGGAGATGAAGGTGGTTATATTGTAGGAACCGGCACACCTGAAGAATTATCTGAAAACCGCGCATCCTATACAGGGCAATATTTAAAAAAGATTCTGAACAAAACCGCTAAACATATTTAACAAGAAATGAAATAAATTCTGAATCATCTGCTTTTTTTAAACTTTGCAGTAAAAATCATAATAAATGAAGAAGCAACGGCTCCGATGGTATTATTTATCATATCCCAGGAAGTATTATTATATTCTCCCCAGTCACCGTCACCGTAGAATAAAAGCCCCTGCCCTTCTCCCAATAAGCTCTTGCCTGTAAATTCAATAATCTCCATAAAAGATCCTATTCCGGCGGCAATACACACAGAGAGAAAAAATATAATTACATAATTCGGCTTTTTTTCGGAATTAATAAAATACTCGCAGAAAATCATAGCTAAGGCAAAACCTCCGGCAAGGTGCATATAATGGTCAAAAGGAACTCCTAAATATGTATTCTGATAAAGCTTGAGGTGGTGAAGCACTAATGCAAATGCTCCGATCATAAGAGTCGGCAGGCTTAGCTTCATTTTTCTGTACAAAAAAAATATGGCAAGTGTTATCGAAGCGGCAAAAAATCTGTCGAAAATAAACTCTTTGTCCCATTTTACAACAGCATAAACACCCCATACTATGAAAAATGCAAAGACTGAAAGAATCAAAAAGTTTATAGCCTTGTAACTTAAAATGTTTTGTTTTTGTATATTGCGTTTTTCCACTTTGTTTTTATATATTCCATGTAACTAAAATTGATAGTTTCGCAAAATAATCCGGCGGCATTCTATTGAGCCACTTTTAAAATAAAACAGGGCAATGTCCTGAGACAAGGCCCTGTTTTATTTAAACCGTAATTCTTAAAATTAATGTGCGACGCCGCCTAAAAGTCCTGCAATAGCTGCTGCCTGAGGATGCGCATAAATTAAGATCAGGGCAATTACAAGCGCATAAATACAAAGAGACTCGATCATAGCAAGACCGATCAGCATTGTAACTGTAACTTTTCCTGATGACTCGGGGTTTCTTGCAATACCCTCAACAGCGGCTTTAAGGCCAAGGCCCTGTGCTATACCGCAAAATGAGGCTGCAACAGCGATACCGAAACCGGCTGCTGTAACACATGCGATGAAAAATTTTAATGCTTCAGCTTCCATACTTTACTACCTCCTTTTTAGATTTTTACTTAGCTTCTTCCTTTATCCCATAAAAACTAATTTATTTTTCAAAGATTGTTTTTTATTCCGGCAAATTAATGGGCGTGTTCCATTGAACCGGTAAAATACATTATTGAAAGTAAAAAGAAAACAAACGCCTGAACAAGAGCGACAAAAATTCCAAGGCCCATAATCGGCAACGGCGCAAAGAAAGCCCCTGCAAGCCCGAAAAGAATTCCAAGAACCAGTTCATGTCCCATCATGTTACCAAAAAGACGGAAAGAGAGAGACAGAATCCTTGCAACATGCCCTATAACTTCAATAGGAAACACTATAGGAATCATCCACCATACAGGCCCGAGAAAGTGCTTAATATATTTCGCACCATGATATTTAATGCCTATAATGTGAGTGAATATTACTACTGTAAGAGCGCATGAAGCTGTTGTGTTTAAGCTTGCAGTAGGGGGGAAAAACCCCGGAACCAGACCAATAAGATTACAGGCAAAAATATAAATAAATATTGTTGCAGCAAGCGGAAAAAGCCAACGACCTTCTTCGCCTGTAACATCAACCATAAATTCCTCAATTCCTGAAATAAGAATTTCAAAAACATTTTGCGCTTTTCCGGGAATCAGTTTTACACCCTTTCCGCCTAAAGCTCCAAGGGCAAGCAACAGAATCATAACCACCCATGAATAAATTACATGCACATTGGATTGAGCAAAATGACCAAGGCCGATAGCCTCAAAAAGTTTAACAAAAAACAGATAGGGATGTGCCACCTTAAATTGCCTCCTTGAAAATAAGTTTCTTAAATTCCAGAATAGTTGCAATCATAATGCTTGCAACCACCACGGACAAACCGATAAATAAACCCACTGGATTAACATAATGTCCGGATATCAATATAAATATTATAAATCCGCTAACCATGAAACGGGCATAGTACTTGGCCAGAACAACGTTGTGAGAAGCAAGGTGCGGAGGTGTAAGTGATTTTTTGAGCGTCTTATACAACAGATGAAAATTTATTGTAACAATAAGTCCACCAGATATTATTCCGATTGCAAACTTAGAAGGAGCAAAAATATATCCTAAAACACTTGCAATACAAAAAAGTATCCAGTTTGTTCTTGTAACAAATTTTAAAAGGTTCTGTTGTATTGTCACGTCACATCTCTTTCCTGTGAAGCCTTCTCACTTTTTTTTATTGCAAGCCAGATATTTCTAAATCCGGCCACAACACCAAGTGCAAGGAAAACAAGCGTAAGCCAAGGGTATAGCTCAAATCGCCTGTCAAGATATACACCAATAATAAGTCCGATAACTATAGAAAGCGATACCTGAAAACCAAGACTGCTGAAATATGCAAGCTCTCTCATATAACGTCTTGTTTCTCTTTTCATTATAAACGGAACGCTCTCTATTTATAAGGTCTTTCCGACCATAAAAAAGCCCGGAATTTTAAGCCCTCTAATGGAGTAGAGCTGTTGCCCTCTAACATATGATTTAAACCAAGTCAATGCAAAAAAAATGGTCTCAAACAAACTTTATATCACATGCGTCAAAAACAGGCCCGTCCTTGCATACATGAAGGTATTTGCTTTCATCGTTTCCTTCCAATGCGCACCCAAGGCATGCCCCTATACCGCATGCCATTAAACTTTCCATAGAAACCTGACATGGCACTCCATATTTAAGCGCTATTCTTGCAACTGATTTTAGCATTCCTAACGGCCCGCAGGCAAAAATGATTTCAGGGCGGCTTTGTGCCAAAGCGGCCTCAACAGAACTTGTAATAAAACAGGGTTCTCCTTCGCTTCCATCATCTGTTGTAACTATAATCTCAAGGCCAAGATTATAGAAATCGTCCCTGCACAAAATACACTCTTTTGTTCTTGCACCAAGAAATACTTTTATATCAAGAGAGTCAACATGTTTTTTCTCAATAATATACGAACTGAGAAAAAACATCGGGGCAACACCTATGCCTCCTGCTACAATAAATATTTTGCTGCAATTTTCAGTTAAAGCGAATCCTTTACCAAGCGGTCCCATAATGTCAACCCATTCACCGGCTCTAATTTCTGAAAGCCTGCCGGTAAATTCTCCAACCACTTCATATAAAATGTCTATACATTGCCCGTTATTGTTTTTACCTGTGACATTGTGCACTGAAAAAGGGCGTCGGAGAAAAGGCATAATACCACTCGTAAGGCGAAGCATAACAAACTGCCCCGGTGTCGCCTTAAATAAATCCGAGTCGCAATTCAACCCGATTTTATAATAAGAGGAACTTAATCTTTTGTTCGATAGAACCTGAACTTTTCCTAAAAACATAAGCCTTCTTTTTTATTGTCTAAAACAAATAATGAGAGAAAAGACCTCATTCCGCACGTTATTTAAGCCCTATAATTGTTGCCATTCTTCCGGTGGTTTTTTCTCCCCTGTATGAATAAAAAAGATCTTTATTACACTTTGTACACATCCTGCAAGAATATATATTTTCCGGCATCACACCCGCATAAGAAAGCTGGTCAGCGCTTATAGCCCAGAAATCGAAATTAAAGGCCGAATCCTTATATTTCCAGAATTGCCCGGGTATCTCTTTTTTATAGTTTAGAAATTCGGCACAGCAGGGACCAAGTGAGGGGCTTATGCCTGCCAATATATCGGAAGGAATGCAATTATAATTTTCTTTCATGGCATATATTGTGGCACCTATTATATTATATATACTTCCGCGCCACCCTGAATGAACATTTGCGACCACATTTTTAACAGGATCATACAAAAGAACCGCCTGGCAGTCTGCAGTTTTTATAACAAGCATTTTATTATAAAGATCAGTTACCAGTGCATCCCCTTCAATACGAGTTTCCGATGATGCTGAAACATTCGCTGATTTTTCCGAAACAACTATAACATTTTTGTCATGAACCTGTTTTGTAAAAACAAGATCGCCATTATCCATACACATGGAAATAATTTTTCGGTTTCGTATTACGTTTTCAGAATCATCTCCAACAGACAGGCTTACATTAAGGCTGCTGAAATTGCCTTTGCTGAAACCACCGTTTCTTGTAAATATCCCATGTCTTAAATTGGCAAAAGGCAAAAGATTTGGAAACCGGTAAAAAGAAACTCCGTTTGCTTTTGTAAGAATCAATTCAGCAATCCTTATATGCGTCCAAAATTCTTTTTATTATCAAAGAAGTAGATATACCTGAAACAATGGAAACTCTGACGACTTTCCCCCCATTTGCCTTTACATGATCAGCTCCGATAATATGTTCTTCCGCCCAGTCGTCTCCTTTCACCAATACATCGGGTGAAACATCTTCTATAAGATTCAAAGGGTCGGGTTCATCAAAAAAAGTGATATAATCTACGCATGAAAGCCCGGAAAGCACTTCGGCTCTTTGCATTTGAGAAACGATAGGCCTTAGTTCACCTTTTATAGACTTTACAGATTTATCGGAGTTAAGACCGAGAATAAGAATATCCCCTTCTTTTTTTGCCGCAACAAGGTATCTTACATGACCGGCATGCAGAATATCGAAACATCCGTTTGTGAAAACTATTTGTTTTCCGGCTTTTTTCAGGCGGGTTATCTCCCGGACAAGTTCTTTTCGCGTTAATATTTTCTCCATAGTATTATAGCCCTAAAAAAACTGGATTCCGGCCTTTACCGGTATGACGAAAAATGATGTTTTCTGGCTTATTCCGAAACCAACGAATTGATAATATCGAACAAAGTACATCGATTTCCGCAATTCGCTATTCATTGTTCGCTTTAATGTCAAATCGCTCTTGCAAGGGTAAGAACATCGACGCTTTTTGCTCCACCGTCAATAAGAACTTTTGCGCATTCATCAACTGTAGCCCCGGTAGTATATACATCATCTACCAAAAGGATTCTCTTTCCTTTTACTTTGAATAGATCCTTAACTGTAAAAGCTCCTTTGATGTTTTTTGTTCTTTCTTCCCGGCCCAGGCCGGTTTGCGGCATAGTCCATTTCGTTCTTTGAAGGACATCTCTGCCTATTTCAATAGAGCCTGGTTTAACCATGAACTTTTCAGCTAATTTATTCAAATTTTTTACAAGAATATAGGCTTGATTAAAACCCCTTGCTCTGAAACGCTTTATGTGGAGGGGAACAGGTACGACAAGATCAAAATCAGTTAAACTCCAGTGCCGGATCAGAACGGAAAAAAGAAGCAACTCAAGAGAGCCGGCAACCTGAAGTTTCCCCTTGTACTTGAATGAATGAATAACTTCCATAACTGCCTTACAATAAAGGAAGATAGCACGAGCTTTCCCGAAATGCTTCGGATGTTCAATGCATTTCTGGCAGAGATGGTCTTCACCCTCACGGCTTTTGAAAACAACTCCGCATAAAGAACAGATTGGAGATTCAACAGGTAAATAATCAACAAGGCAGGAGGCACAAAGGAATGGAGACATTACTCTTTCAAATGTGATGTTTTCCATTTCATATTTTTTATCAGTATAATTTATTGGATGTACAGAATCTTTTTCATAAAAAACATGGAAGAAAGAACCGCACACAATACACTTTGAAGGAAAAACTGCCTTTTTCAATATCTCCGCCAGGCGGATCAAAAGCATTTAAAGCTTACCTATCTTCTCAATTATTGCAGCAGCAAACTGTGAGCATTTCACCTCTTTAGCACCTTCCATCTGGCGTGCAAGGTCATATGTAACAATCCCGTCTTTAATGGTTGCCTGCAAGCCCGACCTTATCAGTTCGGATGCTTCTTCCCATTTTATATAATCAAGCATCATAGCACCGGAAAGAATAAGAGAACTTGGATTAACCATATCTTTACCTGCATACTTTGGTGCCGTGCCGTGAGTTGCCTCAAAAACAGCGCAAAGATCTCCGATATTTGCACCCGGAGCCATGCCAAGACCACCAACTTGTGCGGCAATAGCATCAGAAATATAATCGCCATTTAAGTTCGGAGTGGCAATAACATCATATTCTGCAGGTCGCAATAGAACCTGCTGGAAAAGCATATCTGCAATACGGTCTTTTATTATTACTTTCCCCTCGGGTCTCTTCCCGTTGTAGCTATCAAAAAGCTCCTGCTCGGTTATTGTTTTTTCACCGAATTTTTCCTTTGCAACTTCATAACCCCATTTTACAAAAGCGCCTTCCGTAAATTTCATGATATTACCCTTGTGCATCAGGGTTACACTTGAAAGTCCGTTAGAAACAGCATACGCCACAGCCTTTGCAACAAGACGTTTGCTGTTTTTTTCGCTGATAGCCTTAATTCCGATACCTGCATCTTCCGGAAGAAAAATTCCCATGTTATTTGCCAGAAATTTCCTGATCTCGGCTGCACCTTCACTTCCGTCTTCCCATTCTATTCCTGCATATAAATCCTCTGTATTTTCTCTAAAAATAACCATATCAACTTTTTCAGGATTTTTCATCGGACTTGGAACCGAATCGATATATTTCACGGGACGGATGCATGAATAAAGATCAAGCTTCTGTCTTAAAGAAACATTGACACTTCTTATGCCTTTGCCTACAGGCGTAGTCATGGGACCTTTTATTGCGACAACATGTTCTCTTATAGCCTTTAGGGTTTCTTCCGGAAGCCACTTGCCGGTCTTATTAAACGCTTTTTCTCCGGCCAGTATTTCCAGCCATTTTATTTCTCTTTTGCCGTTGTATGCACTTGCTACAGCTTTATCAAACACCGGTCTTGCCGCATTCCAGATGTCAGGCCCTGTGCCATCGCCTTCTATAAATGGAATCACCGGAAAATCAGGAACATTTAATGAACCATCATCATTTATTGTAATTTTAATCCCGATCATTTATGTACGTTTCTCCTTTATAAAGGGACGAAGAAAAATAGACGACACGCTTTAAACTCTGCCGTCAAATTTGTTATTCATATTCTTCGGCATCGTATTTGTTCTCAAGAATATCTTTTTCTTTTTCATCAATTATTCCAAGCTCTACCAGAAGATCCCCGATACCGTCATTTCTAAGTTCATCGATTTTCATGATTGTTTCGGGTCTCTTATCTTTGAGTTCATAAAATGTATATGAAAAAGTCAGCTGGCTTTTTTTAAAATAATGAACCCTCGTACCATCAAGAATTATGTGGTTATTCAAAAGAAAATAGACGCAATAAGCCAGGATGCCGATGATGATATACTTTCTAATTGTTCTGAGCATTTAGAGTCCTCCGATATCATGGTTGATCTTCCTTGGTGTTGTATTTATCTATTGCCATATCTTTAAATAATGTAAATGCGCCCATAAAAGTCAAGGTAACTTTGCCTATCGGCCCATTTCTTTGTTTCTCAAGCAAAATTTCTGCAGTGTTTCTATTGGGATTATCTTCATTCTTATTATATACTTCGTCCCTGTATATAAAAGCTACCACATCTGCATCCTGCTCAAGAGCGCCTGACTCTCTTAAATCGGCAAGCTGCGGCCTTTTATCCGCCCTATCCTCAAGCTTTCTGTTTAACTGGGATAGGGCAATAACAGGAATGTTCAGCTCTTTTGCAAGAGCTTTTAAAGATCTTGATATATCAGCAATTTCAAGATCTCTGCGTTCGGAAGGAAGTGACCCACGCATAAGCTGAAGATAATCTATGATAACAAGTCCAAGCCCTTTGTTCATTTTAAGCCTGCGGGCTTTTGCCCTTATTTCCATAACTGATATAGCCGGAGAATCATCTATAAATATTGGTTGTTCTGATAATATCCCAGCTGCATCTGTAAGATTTTTCCAGTCTTCAGTACTGAGAAAGCCACTTCTCACACGCATTGAATCGACTTTTGCTTCTGAGCATAGCATTCTTAAAGATAACTGCTCCTTGGACATTTCAAGAGAAAAGATAGCAACAGGGGCATTTGATTTGACGGCAGCATTTCTTGCAATATTTAGGGCAAATGCCGTCTTGCCCATAGCGGGACGCGCAGCAATAATTATAAGATCTGATTTCTGAAAGCCTGAAGTCAGCTTATCAAGATCGGTAAAACCTGTCTCGACACCGGTAACAAGAGCTCTTTTTCCCTGCCTCTCCTCAAGTGCATCAATGTTAACATTGATTATTTCCTTTAAAGGGTAAAAAGCCTGCTTGATTTTCTTTTCAGATATATCAAAGATTGAACTCTGGGAAAAATCAAGTATCTCATCAAGATTCCCACTGTCTTCAAAACACTTTCTTACAATATCATTTGCCTTTTCAATAAGTCTTCTAAGGCATGCTTTTTCATATACTATTTTGGCATAATGAACTGCATTTGTTGCAAGAGGAATATCTAACAGCTTAGCTAAATATGTTGCTCCGCCAATTTGTTCAATCTTGCCCTGTTCTTTTAAAGCATTGGATAATGTAACAAGATCAACCGGTTCACTTTTGCCAAAAAGCTCCAACACAGCTGAATAAATTATCTGGTGGACAGACTTATAGAAATCATCAGGAGAGAGAATCTCAACTATGTCAAGCAATGTGTTGTTGTCGATCAAAATGCTGCTTAACAGAGATTCCTCGGCTTCAATACTCTGGGGAGGAACTCTCAGCAAAGATGTTTCCCTTGTGCCTTGTTGTCTATTCCTTGTCATTTTATTTTATAAAATAATAATTTACACTGAAGAATACATGACTATTCAGGCACAACTTCAACAGTTATTGTCGGTTTAATTCCCTTGTATACACGAATAGATATAGGAAATGTGCCTAAGGTTTTTATGGGTTCGGTAAGTAATACCATGTTTTTCTCCACAACAAGACCTTGGGCTGCCAGCGAATCAACTATCTCCCTCGCAGAAACCGATCCATAAAGACGGTCTTCCTCGCTAACTTTTGCAACTATTTTACAGACCACTCCATCAAGCTTTTTAGCCACTTCTTCTGCGAGCCCTTTTTCTTTTGCTATCATAACTTCAATTTTGGCTTTTTCGCGTTCGAGCATTTGAAGATTATGCGAAGTGTTCAATACAGCCTTTTGCTGGGGTAAAAGATAGTTGCGGGCATATCCTTCTGAAACATTTACAACACTACCTATAATACCAAGAGATTCGATTGTTTCTTTTAATATTACTTTCATTATTTAACCTCCAAATAAAAAGCAGGCTTTTTGTGCTGCCACAAAACAGCATGATTAAGCCGGCGAATTTCAAACATTATATATAAATCCAAAGATAATCGTCTTGCCATATGATAAATCCATCAACTATTTTGAGGGTGTTCTATTTTTCTAACATTAAGCCAGATATCAAAAAAACCAAGACCAGTTATCAAAAAGGCAGCGGCAAGATATTGAAATGCGATTACGCTGTATATTAAAATTCTAAGCCTTTTTGGTAACTGTTTTTTCTCAAAATAAAAAGAGACGATGGCTATACCCTGAAAAAAGTATATCGGTATCATAACAAGCAAAATACTTATCCCGAAACATCCAATGGCTTTGTTACGGATCAAAAACATCAGAAACGATCCTATTACAACCCATACAAGCTGCTCAGGCGCTTTCCACAAATTAAGTGCGCCGAAATCAGGATAAAAAAGTTTTTTTTTGGCAAACAAAGGTTTTGCAATCAACAGAGTTATCCAGCTTATAAACAGAGTTGAGACAATTACCAACGAAGGGATTATCCTTATAATAACATACTGAACAAGTTCTATGTTGTCCGAAAGCATTCGCATGTTTTCTTCAGGCATGCCCATTTGCTTATAAAGCTCCATGGAATGCTTCAAATTTATTGCAACATATTCAGAAGTTATTTCATAAATTCCCGCCCCATGAATATTGCCAAATATGACCAGACTGATTATTCCTGTAGCCAAAATGCCACAACATGCATAACTTACTGTTTTTTCAATTGATAAATTAATATGAAAAAGCTCACTGAGTATAAATCCCAAAAAAAGAAGTTCGGCAAAAAAAACAAGGTCGAATGATACATTGCGTAAAACGATTATAAGTATAAAAATAGTTGCGCCGAATATAATAAGCCCTGATCTTCTGCCTAACTTGGAGCTATAAAATAGCACCGGCAAGGGAACAAGCAGGGCGCACAAAAAACCTAGGATGGGAATATATAAGCATGCCATACATAAAAGACTCGATAGAGAAATTCCTTTCACCGTGTCTTTAAATATTTCACCTTCGGCATATGCCACAATAACAGCCTCCGCTCAAACCGCCCTATAAACAATAAATATATCGCTAAAAATCCAAAGTTCCGACATAAGGCAGAAGAGCTATAGTTCTTGCACGTTTTATAGCATGCGTTAAAGATCTCTGGTGTTTTGCGCATGTACCCGAAATGCGTCTTGGAATAATCTTCCCTCTTTCAGTGGTAAAATATCTGAGTGATTTGTAATCCTTGTAGTCTATTACAAGCGTTGAATCTGCGCAAAAACGACAAACTTTGCGTCTATGAAATACTCTTTTTTTCTTTTTATCCGTATCGAGTTGTCCTCTGGACTGATTATCATAAGCCATTTCTTACTCCTTTTCGCTGCTATCGTTTTCTGTTTTTGCATCTTCCTGTTCAGGTTCATTTTCTTCAGAAAGCGTTTCGGTATTTTCCGGTTTGTTCGCTTGAGCGGATGATGCAGCTTCGGCTTCCACTTCAGCCATCTTTGCTTTAATCTTTTCGATATCTACATTTTTTTCAAGCAGGATGGTCATGAATTTAAGAACACGGTCGTCGATACGGAAAAAGCGTTCCATCTCACTTACAAGCAAACCTGTCCCACAATAGTCAATATGGACATAATAGCCGCGATTTTTCTTCATAATTTCGTAAGCAAGCTTCTGGTTTCCCCATTCGTTAAGCTTAACAAGAAATCCGTCCTTTTGAGAGATAATTTCGTTAATCTTTTCTAAAAGGGGGGTCCTGTTTTCGGGTGGAATGTCTGGATCGATAATAACAGTTGATTCGTACCTTCTCATAAAACCTCCTTCTGGATGTAAAGCCCCGAATTTTCCGGAGCAAGGATTAAATTGCATATTATAATGCAATTAATATATTGCTTTTTTTATCATTTCGAAAATATAAGTGTCAAGTTTTTTAACAAATACTAAACCGTATTCATTTAAAATCCAAGAAAGCCGCCCGGTTGCAATAACAAAAAATCCGCTATATTTGTTTTTAGCATAAAAATAACGCCCATCATTACAAACAAAATCTTAATATCGAGCTTCGCATATCAATTCCTACTATTCAATGTTTGCTTTAATTGGGATTTGATATTTCAAGCTGAGCCACTTTCAAATAAGAGTTATTCAAAGCTTTCAAAATAGTTGCGCAATAATAATATAAGAAATAGAAAAAAAATACTAAAATTAAATAATATATCTTGAAACGGATTATATAGTTTGTTAAATATCAAAATTCATATGGTGGGTGTAGCTCAGTTGGCAGAGCACCGGGTTGTGGCCCCGGTTGTCGAGGGTTCAATCCCCTTCACTCACCCCATTTTTTCGCGCCCGTAGCTCAGCTGGATAGAGCGCCGGACTTCGAATCCGTAGGCCGCAGGTTCGAATCCTGCCGGGCGCGCCAATGTTGCTTCTGCAACTTATAAACGGAGGTATTACAATTGAGAATCCGTTTAGCCGGTCATAAAGGTCTTCGTAGCATAATCCTTTTTCCATGGCTTCTTCCAGGTTTCTGTTAGTTGCCGAGATCATACTGACGTCTGCCTTATTTGTTTTAAATGCCACGGGAGCTATGCAGATATTATTTAAGCTCACAAAGGGTAAGACGCGCTTAAATCCTCATGATTTACACTACGGTGAGATAGATTGCCTTATTTGCCATAAGACACATACTGCTAAATCTCCGAACGAGTTTTGTGCTTCCTGCCACGTATCTATGAATTAGATTATTGGCAACAACGCAAGCCTGTAGGAAAGAATTGCTGTAGTAATATGAGTTTTCTGTGCGGAACTGGGCAATATAGGATATCTTATGATTACATGCCGTTTGCTCAATGCATATTATATATTGTTACCCTTTTTGTCCCGTTGCTCTGAAGATGCCATTTCTTGCTTTTTTCTGATTTTTTCTACCAACCATTTCCATGGTCCATCGGGTTTCAACATAACATCCAAGCCCACTTCATAGAGTTTATTACAAACTTCAGAGTTCATATTTTCATAACTTCGTATTGCTTCCATGCCCATGTTGCTTAAAAGTTCATTCAATTCTTCCATAGCTGTATAGACTGCTAATAAGTAGTTAGCATTTTGTTTTAAGTTAGCGAAGTACCTTACGGAGTTCATTATCTTAAATTGTGCTACATCCAAACTTGATAAATATGAAGAATAATCTAAAAATATGCCCTCACCAAGAGCAATAACATCGCTGATTTTATCGGGCGTCAGATAACTTTCAAATGACGCCTCCTGCTTAAGTTGGTTATAATCATCTATTTTTAAGGGTAACCAGATGCTGTGGCCCGCATAATGACCCCATGAATCAAAAATAATGCGGTTGAGATCAGGAAGAATCATAGAAGCTTTTTGGACAACATCGCTTCGCAATGGTTTGAGTGTACAGTAAATATCCTGATGGCAGGAAAGCACCATGCTCATATGCTTGTTTTTTGAGATAGGTTCACTTTTTAATAGAATTTCATCGCCTGATTTTTCGGGGTATCTGAACAACTCACGATGCAAACTGTGCGCTTCTACCGAAGAGTATGCAAAACGCCTTTCCTGCATGGAATACCAGAGAGGCTGATCCGCGTTAAGAGCCACAAATACCTGCATGGGAATACCTGTGACCTCAGCAAGATCATGAAGATTCTCAATACGGGCACGTCGACGGTCTGCTTCCCAATTTCTTAACTGGCGGGCGCTGACTCCGACCAACCGCGCAATTGTTTCCTGACTCAGTTCACGCCATTGCCGGTAGTCTTTAATAAGAGATCCCAGCGACTTGTATATTTTGGGTTTACTATAGGAAATCTTAGTTCCTTGTAAAGTAGGCATATCTTGTTATATATTCTCCACATCGTAAGAAAACAAGTTGCATTAAACGGCTAAGCTCCTAACTCACCTATAACTCAATAGCCGGTAATACCTATTTTATGATATCCAGATAGCTCTTTATTACAGCTTATAGCCCAGAAGTAATCAGAATTAATATGACCCATACCGCATGAAAGTATTTATTTTACATAGAATAAATTGTCTTGTCAATGATTAATGAAGTATAAAACAGGGTAACCGCATTTAGAATTAATATGCCATTTAATAATTTTGTGAAACACCCAAACCGTCATGCCGGACTTGATCCGGTATCCAGAACCCAATGGAATTACTGGTTTCCGGCCTTCGCCGGAATGACAAAAGTGGAGTTTTCCAGCTTTTTACATGTCTATGAAATCTAAATGCGGTTACCCTGAAGTATAAAATTTCAACATTTATTTAGCATGAATACAGATGTTGTCTCAATAATCGTTTTTTAATCAGGCTATCTTCGGCATTAAACAGCCCTTTTGGTGTTTCATGTCTTGCCTGACAGCGCTTAGTAGTTATTGCGATAATCAAAAGGGCTGTTTAATGCCGGAGAAAAAGGTAATTATAACAACTATAAAGGGAGAGGGAGAAAGGGGAGAAATGAAGCAAATGAAAATTTTAAAGTGTTTTGGATTACCATTGTTTTTGTTGTTTATCCTGCTTTTGTGTGGCGGTACTGTTAAGGCTGCGGATTTGCCCAAACTGATCGACAAGACTAACTGCAGTCAATTTAAAGACCTGCTTATTCCGCCTTTATACAGGGCGGTTGAAAGGGGCGCCTGGGTTGTTACGCCTGGGGCAATAAATTTTAAATATAAACATTTGGACAGCTTTCTTGCCGCAAGCGCAAAGAATGCAGGAAGATTCGATGTAAACGATGCTGGTGAATTAATCGAAAAGAGCACAGGAAAAATTGCATCAACTAATTTTTACGGGATGCCTTTTCCGAATATTGACCGTAATGATCCCAGGGTAGCGGATAAGATTATATGGAATTTCAATTATCAGAGATATCGTTTTATGGCGACAACAATGCATACTTATGCCGTCTGGATTAACAAAACCAAAGATGAACGTTTTGTAGTCGGATCTGATACACGCCTTTATATGATGGGAAGGCCCCCTGGGACGGAAATAAGAAATCCTGATAAAGTTCTTACATATGAATTTCAGAAGATTCAGGAGCCGATGGGTATGAAAGGGACCAATTCCATGTCATACGTCTATATTGACGAAAGGGATAATACCAACTATGCATATGTTCCTGCCATAAGAAGAATAAGGCAGACTACTTCAACGGCAAGGTCTGACCCATATATGGGCTCTGATGCATGGCTGGATATGAATTACGGGTGGAGCGGTAAACACCGTTCCATGAAATGGAAGCTTGTAGGAGAAAAGACTATCCTCGTCAGTTTTACCAGCCCAAAAATGATTCCAATGCAGGATATGCCTGATGGCAGTGTCAAACCTGTATTTCCTTACAGCGGCCATGCCTTCAAATTTGGTTATGAAACTCCGGGATGGAAGGGTGATGCATGGGCTCCGGCTCCGGGCACGCTTACCTATGTTCCAAGAAAAGTATGGGTTATAGAACAGATGCCTGTCGATCCTTATTATAACTGGGGATTGCATATAAACTATATTGATCAGGAAACCTACAATATCTGGTATAAAGAGGTATATGACAAGGCCGGCATATTCCATACCTGGGTTAACATATTGACACACTACGGTGAGTCGCCGAGCGGAAAGAATAATACAGGAATTCCTGATGGTAATTTATATATTGATGAAGTATACAAACATGCAACATGGCCAGGCAATTTTAATGGTCCTGATACACGCATGTACATGCCTGCGTCCGCGATGGCTCCTGACAATTTTAGTGTAAATAATTTCTTGTTGTTGTCTAAATAGGATGGATTCATGATAAGTTTATTTTATAAATAAATATGTGGTTAATCTTTATATGCCTGCTAAGCGATATAGCAGATTCAGCTGCCAGGATATAAAAATTGCTCAGTAACAAAAACCGGTCATCCGTGCCTTATGGGCTGGCTGGCCGGTCATTTTTTGCACATCAGGTTCGTTTGTGTCGTAATTATTATTATCTTTCAGCATTTTCTAAACCCGAATGATAATCAGTTTGATAAATAAATGATATAATTAATACATTATTGTATAATTAAATTAAGCTAAGTTAACATATAGAGTTATCTATATGTTAACTTAGAAAAAGGAGTATTTTATTATGGCAGAAAAATATGACGTTCCGGCCATACCCAAGTCGCGGCCGGCGGTCGTGTGGTGGGCATGGATCGGGGGCGCCTGGCTGGTGTTCTGGGCCTACGTGCTGACCCGCTGGGTGACAGGGCCGTACTTCGTTTCCGTTCCGGTCGGACCGGTCGAACCGGCGGCCTGGTCGAAAGCCATCATGGACACTTGGCAAATCCTTAGTCTACCGCTTCTCGCACTCGGTGGTTACTTCATGATCTACAGGCCGTATAAAAAAACGCGCAACGTTCCGCTTGATGGTCTGCTGCTCATAGCGTTCGTGTTCTTTTCGCTGCAGGACGCAGGCTCGAACTACTTAGGTATTTGGTACACAGTCAACTCGTACATGTTGAACATGGGGTCGTTCTACAACGAAATCCCCGGCTGGCTGGGGTTCGGTAGGCCCGGTGCGGTAGTGCCGTACGCGTACCTGTTTCATATTACCGAGTATCCTCTCGGCCTCTTCACCTTCTGTTTCATCGGCAGCGGCCTCATGAACTTTGCCCGGAAACGATGGAACTGGGGACCGGTCAAGCTGATAATATTCATTTTTCCATTCATGATGCTCTATGACCTCGTGATCGAGGGAACGTTCCAAACCCTGGGCTTATATACGATGGCCGGAGGAAAAATCTCGTTCTTCCCCGACACCTACGAAAAGTTCCCGTTAATCGAGATGATCTGGATTGCATGTCTGAACATCCCGGTCTTGGCACTACGCTACTTTAAGAACGACAAGGGGGAGACGATAGTCGAGCGCGGGATCAACTCGATGGTCATCAGCGATCTAAAAAAGCAGGTGGTGCGGTGTCTGGCACTCATCGGCGTGTGCCAGACGATCTTCCTCACTTGCTACAACATCCCGGTTGCCCTCACCATGGGTTCAAATCCGGGTGAGTGGCCGTCAGACATTGTGTCGCGTCCGTACCTCACAGACGGCTTATGCGGCCCTGGCACTGACCGCCTGTGCCCTGGCCCCGGAGTGCCGCTAACACAACAGGCGTGGGTGACCACCCGGCCAGCCGGAGAGATCGTGCCAGAGGAAACCTGGAATTCCAGATTCTGGGAACCTTCTGTCGGGAAAGCCCTCCGTAGGGACGACGGCAAGAAAAATCCAGAGTTAACTGACGGTAAGTATCGAAAGTATCGCCCATTTAATAGCCAGTTTCTTGGCTACAGTAAAGACAGATGCAACACGTTATTATGCATTGAAGGACGAGAACCGAATTTACCCTAACTGGTAATTTGTTAGCCGCTTCATGGCCTTCACAAGTTAATACCCGGGCGTACCGGGATCGTCAGGACCATACGGAGCAAGTGTTAGCAACAAATAGAATTGTCAGATTTTGTAGCACATGATAAGTCGGTTTTTTATTATGTTTAAGAAAAGGGGCTGAAGGCGTCGCCTAAAGCCCCTTTTCTTCGATTTTGGCAAGCTGCGGACTTACGCTGCCTTTTCTTTTTTCTTTGTTTTCAACTTTCCATTTTTCATCATAATCAGCCAGTTTCCGTGAGCGGTCATCGGCGGCTACGGGTGGTTCTATGATATGTACTATAGCATTTGCCATAATAACATTCCGATTGTTTGGTTGTAAATTGTTATGGGTACAGATTTATGACAATTGCTATATCTTCATACAAGTAAATAATAGGGGGCATTTGATATTTTTGATAAGATACAAATCGCTGCATTCGAAAAAGCGATAAATAACCTGCTAAAGGTAATGCCGCCTGAATCCATATTATCTTGAGTTCTGGTCCGGATTGGTGATATAAATTCGAATCGGCCTATCAGGTCACAATCACTACCATCAACATAAAAAGGAGACATGAATATGACAATAGAAAATAAAGCCAGATCGAATGCCACGCTGGCTGACCAACTCAGCTATAAGGAGACTCTGCCCAAGGGAGTCTCGTACATGGAAAACAACGGCTTTCTGGTCATGGCCGAGACCGAGGAGGGAGACGAGATTTCCTGTGTAAGTTGCATTTTCCGCGTGGGTGGCGGCAAGAATGGCCCCTGGCAGGTCGAGGACAAGTTTGTTGGACAAACTACTTTCCAGATCAAACCCAAGGGGTTTAAGGGTACAATCAACGACCTTGATTTCATCGGCAACCGAACCTGGGCGACTGACGACTGGAACAGCGGCGAAGTCATCGAGACCAAGGATGCGGTGATATGGAAAGTGGGCAACTTGCAATACATCTGCCGCCCCCCCTACTGGGAAATCAAGGGCGAGCACATGGGCATTGAATTCGATCTGCTCCTAAGCGGTATCGGTGATGCCTCATTCCACAAAGGAACCTATGCCGATTTTGCCAAGAACAACGTCGCCGGCTATGAGGCTCCGCTGTGCTGCGAGGGTACCTTCAAAGTTGCAGGCAAGACTTACAAATTAAGGAAAGACAAGTCCTTTGGATGCCAGGAAAAATTCACCCAACCGGCATGGGACCTGGCCAAGGTGCTCAGAGGAGAGACCTATTACTGGGTTTGGTGGGCGAACGAATCCGTGCGGATCTTCATTTATTACTATCCCTCCGTGGGCAAAGCATATAGCCACGTGATGGTCGATGACCAGGAAGTGGACTTTTCCGAAAACGGCAAGAGTAATATCAAGATGGAAGAACTGGAGTATTGGATCGATCCCAAGACGAGAATGCGGATTCCCGTCAAGTGGCACTTCAACATGGAGTCGGCAAAAGGGAAGATCAATCTCGATGCTTCGGCCGAGTCGCGGACCTTTTACGGCTACCTGAGCGAATCCGGCGCCACCATGCATTACGGACTGCATAGCCATAGCCTGGGCGAAATGACTTTGGCCGATGGCCGCAAGATTACGCTTAAGGATATGCGTACCTATGTCGAGCATGGCTGGTGCGCAATACCGCTGCCGGCCGCGGCGCGTTGAGGCTTTGAGGCATAAGGCGAGGCCCCGGCTTTGCCGGGGCCTGACTCGTGGAGGGGCAAATGACAATCGTTATTGACAAGACAGTTTGTGTTGGTTGTGGTTTTTGCAATTTGTTATGCCAGGAGTATGCACTCAAAGTCAGCAAATTCTTTGTCACTGAATTAGATCAGGACCGCTGCATTGAGTGTCTGTTGTGCTTGAACTACTGCCCGATTGACGCCATCGGAGAAAATCAGGAGAGCAGATAAATGCAATATGATGTTGCAGTAATAGGGTCCGGTATTGGCGGAATGTGTGCTGCAGCCAAGTTAGCTCATGCCGGCCAGCGGGTGATTGTTTTAGAAAAAATGCCCATTCTTGGTGGGCGTTACAGTTCGGTAATTATCGAAGGCCAGGTGGTCCACCATGGGTCAGCAGTCATCCTCTGGGGTGAGGGTGGACCGGTCTGGCAGACTTTGCAGGAAGTTGATGCGCCGAAGTTCGAGACGAAAGCCCTTACCAAGACCAGATTTTGCCTCGGTGGGAAAACGCTGGATATCGAGGTGGACAGGATGCATGACGTCAAGCCGTTGCTTGATCTTGCCAGTTCGGATGAGGGAGAAAAAATGCGCGTGATACTTGCTTTGCAATCGGCCGCTATGTGGCGCGAACCGTCCGATGCCATCTCCGCCGAAGAATGGCTGGGGCAATATACTGAAAACAGAAGCATTATCGCCTTGTTCAATCGCATCGTCTCGTCGTCGAGCGGAATCAACCTTAATGAGATCAAGGCCGGCGAGTTTATCAGGGAGATGAAGACCTCAGGAGCGCTTGCCAAGCCACCTCTCGTAGTCAAGGATGGCCTCATTGAAGTGATAAAGTCTTTGGAGACCGTGATCAAACGACACAAGGGGGAAGTACTTACTGCATGCAATGTGACTGAAATCAGGGTAAAGGATGGTGTGTTTAATGGGGTTGTGGCCGAGAACAACGGCAAAAGAATGGAGATAGAAGCTAAAGTGGTGATTAGCAATGTCGGTCCGGTAAAAACCATTGAACTGGCGGGCAGAGAGAATTTCGAACTGAGCTATCTCAAGGAGGTTGAAGAGAAAATCAGACCCTGTTGCGGCATTGTATTTGAGGTGACAACCACCAAACCCCTGCTCGATTTTGCCGGCATGATGTTTACAGCAGATCCCGGGATGCGGGTATCGGTCTGGTTCGTCTTAGGTGGTCTCTGGGATCATTGGGCGCCCAGGGGAAAGTATCTGTTGCATGGCTGGCTTGTCCCAACCGATAACCTGTCCTACGATCCTGCTGAAGAGTATGAAGCCTTTCTCAAAGAGGCCAAAGAGTTTTTCCCCAATTGGGATGACTGTGAGCCTGAAGTAGAGCGGTTGAAAAACTTCAGCGGAGCCTGGCCGGCAGGCCGCTCCTGGCCGGGTTACCGGATCAGTCAACGCACTTCAATCAAAAATCTCTATTGTGTTGGCGATGGCAATAGTCCTTCCGGATTTCCCGGTGGCGAGGGTGCCGCTGAAAGTGGCCGAAGGGCCGCCGAGCAGATAATTACAACCTGACCTTTTTTTTGATAACGGCCTGCAAAATCAAAAGGAGAATGAATTGAAAGAGCTGAACAAGACCATCTTTATCACCGGCGGCAATGATGGTATCGGATTGGCCACGGCGCTTCTGTTTTCACAGCATGGAGCCAATGTGGCTATCATGGGGCGGCGAGCGGAAAAGAATGAGCTTGCCAAGGTTCGGATCGAATCTCAAGGCGGCAAATGCATCTGCCTGACCGGGGACGTCTCCAACGAAGACGATATCAAGGACGCTCTCTCCCAGACATTCAAGGCCTTCGGCAGCCTCCACTATGCCTTCAACAATGCCGGTGTGGAGCAGCTTCCCAAACCCCTGACGGATCAGACGGAAGCGGAATACTACACTGTATTTGATGTCAATGTTAAAGGCGTCTGGCTGTGCATGAAGCATGAGATTCCTTACATGCTCAAATCCGGGGGCGGATGCATCGTGAACAATTCCTCCGCTTCGGGGATTACCGGCATGAAGATGATTCCTCTTTACAGCGCCACCAAGCATGCAGTTCAGGGCTTAACCAAATCCATTGCACTCGAATATGCCAAGCAGAACATCCGGGTCAATGCGGTCTGCCCCGGAGCCGTAGCAACTCCTGCTTATGAGCAGTTCATGGGACGCGATCCGGCCATGAAAGCGGCCGTTGAAAGCTGCTTCCCCATGGGCAGGGTGGGGTTTTGCGAGGAAGTGGCCACGGCGGTATTGTATCTCTGCCGGGACGCCACCTTCACTACTGGGGCTTCGCTGCTGATAGACGGCGGCCGCACGGCTCAGTAAGATCGGATAGAAGGCATTGCAGGAAGGTGCCGGAAATAGTCCTTCTCGATGATGGGAAATTCCACGTACCCCTGAATAGAGTAAGCCAACAATATGAGAAAAGTCAGACTTCAGAGGAGGCCGGAATGAATCAATATATCGGCAAGATGCTCAGAGTCGACCTGTCAACGGGTGAGATAAGCAAAGAAGCCCTGGACGACGAACTGGTACAAAATTACATAGGCGGCAGAGGGTTCAATTCCAGGCTTGCCTATAATGAAATCAAACCAGGCATCGATCCGCTCTCCCCGGAGAACGTGCTCCTGATGGCGGCTGGGCCTCTGGGGGGAACCATTGCTCCCGCCTCCAACAGGCTGAGCATCGCTGCCCTTTCGCCGCAGACCGGCATTCTGGGATACGCCAATGTGGGAGATTCCTTTGCCCCCTCGCTGAGGTGGGCCGGCTATGAGCAGATGGTTTTTACCGGCAAATCCCCCGAACCGGTGTATCTGTGGATCGATGATGACAAAGTCGAACTCAGGACAGCTAAACATCTCTGGGGTAAGGGCGTTCACGAGACGGTACATCAGATCAGGAAAGAATTGGAGAGTCCTGAAGCAACCCTTCTCTCCATCGGTCCGGCAGGGGAGAATCTGGTACGCTTTGCCTGTGTGGTGGGTAATTTACACCGGGCTGCAGGCCGGTGCGGGATGGGCGCCGTGATGGGTTCAAAGAACTTAAAGTCCATCGCCGTGCGGGGGACTGGCACGGTTAAAGTAGCCAGGCCCCAGGAATTTATGAAACTGGCCAAAGCTGCGCATCATAAGGTCAAAAACAGCGTGCTATACCCGGAATTCTCCATCAAGGGAACTTCAGGGATGTTCGTCGGTCATGCCAGGATGGGCATCGCCTCTGTATGGAATCACCAGAGGGTGGCTACGGTCGAAGAAATCTCCAAGGTAGGGTACGAAGGGCAGAGCCAGTATTTTACCCGATCCCTGGCCTGCTATTCCTGTTCCATGCACTGTTCCCATCGATGGGCAATCAGCGACGGTCCCTATGCCGGAGAGAAAGGCAGCGGAATGGAATACGGCGTTTCGGTCTTTTTGACATCGATATTGGGCAACTTCTACGTCCCCTCCGCCTTCAAAGGCCTGAATCTGGTAAACGATTATGGCATGGATACCACCGAGTTTGGCTGCGCCCTGGCCGCCGCCTTTGAGTGGTACCAGAAAGGCATTATCACCAAGGAGGATACCGGCGGTATGGCTCTGGAATGGGGCAATTATGAGACCATTCTCGACCTCATAGGCAAGATCGCGCGGAGGGAGGGTTTCGGCGATCTGCTGGCTGAAGGAGCCATACGAGCCGCCAAGGTGATCGGTAAGGGAGCGGAGAAATTCGTCACCGATTGCAAGGGTCTGAGCACTCACGGAGCGGATATGCGCAGCGTTAAGGGCACCATTCTGTCCCTGGGTATCTGCAACAAGGGGGCGGATGTAATGGATGCCGCCCCGGCGGCTGAGTTCCTCTCCCCCGAGGAGCGCAAACACATGTTCGGTTCGGCTGACTATGGAGACCCCAGCAAGTACACGGGCAAGGCTCGGCTCGTCTTCGACAAGGGTATAGACGGGATGATTGGCGACATCTTCCAGATATGTAAGTTCAATACGTCATGGGCCTGGCCGGGAATGCTGGATGCCAATGAACTTGTGGATATGTATAACGCTGCGGTTTGCACGAGCATGACCAAAGAGGACGTGATGATGGTCGCCGAGCGGATTCATACGCTGGAAAGGGCCTTCCAGGCCAGATCGGGCATCACCAAGAAGGATGATTTCATCAAGGGTCCCATGACCGAAGAGCCGGTGGCTGACGGTCCCCTGAAAGGGGAGCGCGTTGATCCGGAGAAATACCGGAAAGCCCTTGAGGAATACTATGAATTGGCTGGCTGGGACATGGAGACCGGTGTGCCCACGCGGGCAAAGCTGGAGAAGCTTGGCCTTGGGTTTGTCGCCGATGATCTGGAACGGGAGGGGAAACTTTTAGTATTCAGGTAGACGGTTGTCTGGTAAACACACTAGTATTGCTATTAGGAGGTTTACATGAGCAAAAGGATCAAGATCGATGGGAGCCTTTGTGTGGGATGCGGGATTTGCGAGCTGGCGTGTTCGTTTAACAAGGTGGGGGAATTTGGCCGATCCAGGTCTGCCATAAGAGTCTTCGACAATGAAGAGAACGATATCTTCCCGGTGATCATTGGGCAATTCACGGATGTGGAATGCACCGCAAAGGTGGACGTGGTAATCGGGAAACACGAGCTGGACTGGTGCACCATGTGCCGAGAGTCGTGTCCCGCCAAAGCTGCCTTCAAGGAGCTCAAAAACACGGCTGGGATTTACTGCAATATGTGCGGAAACCCGCCGGACCCGCAATGTGTTCAGTGGTGTCCGACCGGCGCTCTGATGCTTGTAGAGTCATGATTTGGCAAACTAACTCCTGGGTTCAAGTTCTGTATCAGACTTGATGTTACAAAACTAAGGATAGCTAATAAAATCGAAGAGGAGGATAAGATGAAACCAGCGTATAGATGTATTGTTTGGGGTCCGGGAACCGTGGGGAGCGCAGCGCTTCGGGAGATTATCAGAAAACCGGAACTGGAGTTGGTTGGTGTGCTGGCCTACAATCCGGAAAAGAATGGCAAGGATGCCGGAGAATATCTGGGTATGGCGCCTGTGGGGGTGAATATCACCACCGATCAGGAGAAGATCATCAAAACCGATGCCGATGTGGTCGTTTTCACGCCCAATATGAGCACCAAGGTCGACCTCGATTCCGAAGCCACTAACATTGTCTGCCGGATTCTGGAGTCCGGCAAGAACGTGGTCACCTCCATCGGCTGGTGGTATCCGCCATTCACCTCGCAGGCTCTATCCGATAAGCTTGAAAACGCCTGCAAAAAGGGCGGTACCTGCATGCACGCTTCGGGGGTAAATCCGGGCTGGTTATATGAGCGTATCATCGCTACCCTCACCGGAGCTTCCACCAGTATTAAGTATATCAAGGTTCAGGAGTTGTCCGATACCAGCCAGACACAGAGCGCCGATATGTGTTGGGGGCTGGGCTATGGGCAGGATCTCTCGGAGACGCCCTGGGTTGAAAATGTGGGCGATCGGGGGTACAGTGAAACACTGGCGCTGACCTGCCACATCATGGGAGAGAAGCTGGACCGGATCGAATCCGAAAAGAAATATTTTGTGGCTCGCGAGGATTTACAGATGAAGCCTATCACCATACGCAAGGGCACCCGGTCAGGCGTTAATCTGCTCTATCACGCCATTGTGAAAGGCAGGCGTTTTATCACCCTGGAAGAAATCTGGTATAACGACCCGCGAGACCTGCCGAAGGGACTGATGCCTGGAGACTCTTACAATATCACCATCGAGGGCGAGCCGGTCTCGATCAAGGGCAGGTTCGAGCTGCTGGCCTCCGCCGAGAAGAATCTCCATTTCCGTGAGGGAGACCGTACGTCATCTGCCTATTATGCAACGGCAGTACCGTTAATTCAGGCCATTCCCATTGTCTGCGGCGCCAAACCGGGAATGGTGTATGCCAATAACTTCGCCAACTACTGCCCTGATTTGCGTGAGTTCAAGAGCCCGCTTATTGGCCACAGGGCGTGATTGGGTATATGCGCCAAGGAGAAGGAGACTCAGTGCCTTGCTGTAGTAACTGAAGCGATAGTGCGTTTGTTTTTTGATAAGACATTGCTTTTGGCGAAAGTATTTATAAGCAGAACGCGCTTGTATGCCAAGAAAATGATTGTCACAAAATGTGGGGCGCGGTGCCTATGCTCTATCAAAGGACATGTTTTGGCATCGATCTATAGGGAAAGAAAAATTCTTTTCGGCCATAATATTAATAATTACAACAGGTTTTCAAGGTATTTTCCCAATCTTTCCTGTTTTATCTATAAATCTTTAATTATCAGTCGTCAGTCCAGTCCGGTTGTTAATTGCCATAAGTTTTATATTGACAAAGTGACGAGTGATTCTATAAGATGACAGCTTATTCACAATTGCCTCATCGAACAAAAATCAAGGAAATTATGAAATGAAAACTGATATTCCATATTACAGAGAAGTCCGCAACGAAAAGGACGTTTTCAGAGCCGCATGGCAAAGCCGTCGTGCGGTAATGCTCAAGGGGCCTACCGGCTGTGGGAAGACGCGCTTTGTCGAAGCAATGGCGGCCGAGCTTAAGCGCCCTCTGATTACAGTATCCTGCAATGAAGATCTGACCGCCGCAGACCTGCTTGGCCGCTACCTGCTGAAGGGTGGCGATACCCAGTGGATGGACGGAACGTTAACCCGTGCGGTACGTATGGGGGGAATCTGCTATCTTGATGAGATCGTTGAAGCCAGAGCCGACACAACTGTTGCCATCCACGCGCTTACCGATCATCGGCGTGAATTGTTCATTGATCGCCTCGGTGAACAGTTGTCGGCGCCGCCTGAATTCATGATGGTTGTATCGTATAACCCCGGCTATCAAAGCATTTTGAAGGACTTGAAGCCTTCTACACGCCAGCGGATGATATCTATCGAGCTTGGTTTCCCACCCGCGGACATAGAGATAGATGTGGTTATCAAGGAATCGGGGGTTGACGAGGCGAGCGCCCAGGACCTTGTACGCCTGGCCAGCGCCATTCGCGAGTTGGATATACCCGGATTGCCCGAGGTGTCCTCAACCCGTACAGTAATCGCAGCGGCCGACTTAATAAAGGCTGGTCTCTCACTTCGGGAAGCAGTCAGGGCGGGCATGATTGGTCCGCTTTGCGATGATCCGTTGATTGACAGAAGTTTAATGCAGCTTGTTTCGACCTACATCTCATGACTGACGCAGAGTTCACGCAGCATTTCTATTCTCTAATTGCCGGCGCCGTGGCCGGGCGCAGTGTTCCTGTCCATTGGCACGACGATAAAAACTATAAAGCATACACCGACAATAGTTGTATTTATGTGCCTGCCTTTGAATTTTCGCGAATGCATGCATTTGATGTTATTGCGCAAGCCCTGTTGATTCGGGTCGGCGCACTGAAAAGAGAACAAGTACGGCAATTGCTGGGCAAACGGAATATACATAATCGTTATCTCTATGCCGAAATCGTTCGGGCAACGCGCCTGCACGCAGGCATTCTGCCAAGAGCCTTCTGTGAAAATGCCGCCATAAAGCACTTTCCTTTCACCACGGATTCGTCCGGTCAATCCTACAGTTTGGCCGGCAGCAAAGAGCACTTCCCTGCATTCCCGGAATTTCTGGGTACGCTGCGTTGCCTTCTGGTACTAAATAACTCGCTTCCGGATGAAGTTTCTACTCCCGAGCTGAAACTACAGAAGAAGGTTACGGCCGTTCTCACTGAGGACGAACAAGGAGACTCCGAAGAATCTATAATTCTCAAGCTGCTTTCAAAAAAACAGATATTTGCCGCCAAAGGACGGGTGGCGGATTTCATCGCAAAGCTTCTCGGTATCACTGGCGGGGGGAAACCCCAAAAGAAACCCGGTTCAGGAGGTGGAGTGGAACTGCCGATGGGAAATGTGTCCATGGGCAAAAGAAAGGGAAAGTTTGTAGGCCAGTTATCAGACTTGAGCGTTGAAGTAGTGGTAACAAAAGATAGCAATGAAGCGGGCAGCCATATTTATCCGGAATGGGACTATTCCAAACGAAAATACCGAGCGGATTGGGTGGTGGTGGATGAGGTTGATCCCTGGAGAGAAAACGCGGAGTCGGTGGCGATCATGAGTGAGATATTGCAGCCACCTTCTATGACATTAAAAAGGAAACTTGCAGGTGTTGGCTTAAGCTTTGAAACGCACCGCAATCAGGCTGACGGAGAAGACTATATTCTGGATCGCGTGGTTAACTATTTTGTTGATTGCAGAAGTGGCACAACTCCCAACGAGGGGGTTTATGCGCACAACATGAAAACGCGCAGGGATTTGGCTGTGATGCTGCTTCTTGACATATCGGGCTCTACCGCCGAGATGGAGGAATCCGGCGGCTTGTCGATTCACCACAAGCAGATGCAGTTGGCATATCACCTGATGACGGCACTTCACGGGCTTGGCGATCAGGTCTCTTTGTATGCATTCCATTCCTGGGGCAGAACCATGGTGCGTTTGGTACGGATGAAGGCGTTCAAAGAGCGCTGTATCGATAGTCGCATTCGCAATCGGTTCGCCATGCTTGAACCGGTCGGTTTTACACGCACCGGAGGCGCCATGCGTCATGCAGCGCGGAAGCTACAGGAAGAAGAAACAGGGGTGCCGTATCAGCTCCTGATCACAATTACCGACGGTTTTTCCTACGATCATGGCTATGAAGGCGAGTATGGCGAAGAGGACACAAAGAAGGCTATCGAGGAAATTCGCTATCAGGGGATTGGCTGTCTGTGTATCACCATAGGCAGCAACCAGCAGGAAGAAAAGTTAAAAAATATTTTTGGCAAGGCATCGACGCTGGCAGCACGTGACTACGACGACTTCATTCACAATATCCGCCCGGCACTGTTGCGGGCTGTACGGCAGACAAGGGCTGGTTAGGCATGCCGTTTTGCCAAGTTTCCTGGTCCTGTGGCAGCAGAGAGAACCTGTGCCTATCAGATAAAAGGAAGAGCGGTTCGCTGTATGAATATGCAATCTATGCATGATAGATCGGAAACACTCTTTACAATGGGTACTGGCTGGGTCGGTGACGTCGTCAAAACCAATGATGCCATCATCTGGATGGTAGAAAACAAAAACCGTCAGCACGGTAGTTTCGACTTTAACGAAATAATTCCATCCAAGGAGGATTCACTTGAACAATAAAAGAACAGCGGTCAGCAATCTCACATTAGCCGACGAGAAGAGTCGTTGGGACGAACTCCCACAAGACCATTTGGCAGAGCACTTTATGGACTACATCTCAATTTTAGTCGTGGGCAAATCAGAGGGTAACGATATTTCGTTAATTGTGGGCATCTATCACATTGGCGGCAAAGTTTGGGGGATAACTGACGGTGCGGTGCAGAATACAGTCCTGATGATCACACCCAGCAACCAGTCGACAATGCGGAATAACGCATTCATTTCCAACCGCATAGATCCGATAAAGAGTTACGACAACTTTCGGCTGGTTCAGGAGCCAGACAGAGTCGTTTGGGAAGCTGGTAACCGCCAAATCGTAAGCCGCCCACCGTATTGGGAAATAAAGGGTGAGAACAACGGAGTTATCCTCGACTTGACGGTTGGGGGGTTAGGCGATGCTTTCCCGTATCACGGGGCAACATGGGCAGAACTGCCTACCAAGGGTATAGCAGGATATGAGCAAGTTGCGTGGGCAACCGGCACCATCACTGCCGAAGGCAAAACTTATACGCTCGAAGATGGTTGGGCCGTTCGCGAGAGAAGTTGCATGGGGAAGGGGTGGGACTTGCTATCGCTGTTGCCGGCTTCCACCTCGGATACTCTTTCCACTGGTTACTTCTGGGGATGGTGTTTCGCAGAATCCATCAAGGTGTTCTGCTTTGCCGAGCCTGATGTGGGTCATTGTTCGGGCCGGGTTTTTATAGGTAATGAAATGATCTTATACGGCGACGGCGAGGTTGTCGCTGAGCCGCTTGAGTTTTGGAACGACCCACTAACCAAATCGATTCTTCCTGTTTGTTGGCAGGTCAATATGAAGTCTGCAGGCGGTACCGTTGAAATGGTAATCGATTTGCGAGCCAGAGCTGTCACGGGTTATCACCTTGCACAAGGCTATCTGATACTTTTCCCTGCCATGGGCAGATGCAATGGGCGTTTCGTATACCCCGATGGGCGCAGTATTCCTATTGAGGATGCTCAGGCTTACCTGGACAGGTTTACAACAATACCTCTCGGGCCATAAAAGGGGTCACCCATTAAAGGTCAGGTCAAGAGAAAAAACACCTCCCCTTGTAAAAAAATAACTTCTTTTTCACTTGACCTTTTTCCCTTACGGAGAACGCTATTACAATACCCGATTGCACCCGTTGCTTCT